>Ga0172369_10001101_pt1 | contig 39560 bp, 25 predicted proteins | sample LakKiv25m_FD_114539 | JGI IMG/M metagenome (GOLD analysis project Ga0172369, IMG submission 114539) | Freshwater microbial communities from Kabuno Bay, South-Kivu, Congo - kab_022012_11.25m | ecosystem: Environmental > Aquatic > Freshwater > Lake | place: Democratic Republic of the Congo... | reverse complement strand
TCACTTAATAAACTTATATCAACAAGAGAATTATGATCTAAGTCCAGAACAATCAAAGATATTAAACCAGACAAAGGAGTAAGATCACCAATAGCATTCCTATCCAAAAACAAAGTATTTAAATTCGTAAAATGCTCCAATCCGGTAATATTGGAAATGGACATATCCATACAACTTAAACTAGTCAACGTAAGCGCATCATCTTCAGTGATCGGATTAGTTGGAATCCCCAAAGCTGTTCTTATACATGCCTCCAAATTTGCATCAGGAATAGAAATAACAGATGGAGCATGCCCATCATACAAAGTACCTGTAGCAGAATCAGGATTTCCTACAATATATCCGGCACCGGGTTCAACGCCTATAATGATAGTTTCAGTATCTTCAACAATTCCATCTTCAAGACATCCCGAAAACCCCAAGTCTACATAGGATTGACCTATAGGAATTTCAATAGAATCCCCTCCAACATTTAGACAATAATCAGATGTCCTTATAGCTGTTCCAGCAGTAGAAAAATTCACAGTTAAACTAGAATCCGTTCCCAAAGTCCTCTGAAACCTAAAAGTCATAGGCCCTGCCTCTGATTCATATCCATTGTCATCAATAGCAGTTACAGTAACTGTTGGTTCTATCTGACAAGTAGCACTACATCCATCTCCGTTATCACCATCTCCATCATCACATTCCTCAGATCCATCAATAATACTATTTCCGCAATACCAATCATAATCTACAGTCACTCCATCCGATTCCAATGTTAGAATATCCAAATAAGCTTGGTAACTCAGAGGATTATTACCCAAATAAATTTCATCTCCAGAATCAATTCCAGGATTATCAAGTAAAGGCTGAATATCAGTAATATAATTATAAGCAACAAATAAATAAGTTAAATTTCGGAAATATTGTACATCGGACAAATCAGTTATTTTTTCTTCAGGCATAAGCATCAAAGCAGGATCACAATAAAGACTTGTAAGCCCATCGGCATCGTAAGTTGTAATTGGAGTAGGAGCGGCTATACCTAATTCACGCCTAACACAAATTTCAAAATCTTCATCTGAAAAATTAATAATAGAAAAAGATCGGACAGGCCGAACATAGTCAGTACCGGGCATTCCTTTATCGACACTATATTGAGCACCATTAGAAAAAGACTGCCCCCAAGCATTATTTTGATCAACCTCACTAGAACTCCAATATCCAGGGCCAGAAACAAAATTACCAATCAATGCTTTATTTAAATATAACTTATTTAATTCATCTTTTGACGGCAAATACCAATCATCATAAACCCCGTTACCTGTATCTGAATTAGTATAATCAGCACACATTTTTGCTGCATAACCTCCAGGCCCCTGACTTGCAATAATCAAATTCGTATTATTGCTACCAGAACCTAATGCCGTTCCAGTTGCCCCAGTTACTGTATAAGGACCACTAATCCACATTGACTGAAATGGAATATCACTAGTCGCAGCTATCAAACCCTGCACCAATCCGGCATCATAGCCAGGATCACCTTCTTGCAAAATATAAGCAACAATTCCTCCTTGAAAACTATCTCCAATAGATATAACAGGAGCAACAGCAAAACTAGTATTCGAAGGCAATGTCATAGCAATCATCGCCAACACAAGTATTTTTATTAAAGATTTTTTCAACCTCAAACCCATATTATTTTTTGTTTTTGTTTATATTTTGGTTCTAAAACATCCAAACATTATAGCAAATTTTTGAACTTTTTGAAAGACAAAAAAACGCGTTTTACCAAACGCGACAATACAAACCCCCATTTACTCCTATTTACCTTTCGGAATAAAAACAACCGCCACTCCAAGTAAAAGCATGAGAACTATAAGCCCAATAAGCATGAAGAATTTTTGTAGAGTACTTACAAGCATCACAGCAGAAAAACCAAATATGGCAGCCACAACTAGATAAAGTACAACAACTTGTTTCTGACTCATTCCAGCACTCAAAAATCTATGATGTAAATGTTTCAAATCTCCTTTCCAAAATTTCTGCCCAGAAAAAATCCTTCGTAAAACAACCCAAATAACATCAAGAATAGGAATTCCCAAAACCAAAAACGCAGTCGCGACTTTTCCTCCTGAAAAAATAGCAAGTGTCGCCAAAACAAATCCAAGAAATGTACTACCGGTATCTCCCATAAGCAATTTCGGCTTCGGAAAATCGAAAATCAAGAAAGCTAAAGCGCTCATACCAACTATCAATCCAATCGTAGCAGTACCACTCTGTGCAGCCAAATCTGTATTAATAATCGCATTGGTACTAAGTAAAAACAAAGTAATTCCTGCGATAAAACTAACACCAGAAGTAAGTCCACTTACCCCATCCAAAAAATTCATTACATTCGTAATAGTCATAACCCACAAAATAGTAAAAATAGCACTCAAAACAGGAACCCCAACAATAAACCATTTATCAAAACTCACCGCTCCAAAAAATGGAAGATTAATAGACAAAATATAAACACCGGAAACAGCCAAAACAGCTCCAGCCACAGACTGAAATATAAGCCTAACAACAGGTTTTATATTAAGAAGATCATCAAAAAACCCAACCAACATAATCATACTTGAAGCAACAAGTAATCCAATCACTGAAGGTGTCATCTTTACAAAAATAAAAACAGAAATCAAAAATGCTATATATATAGCAAGACCACCATAATATGGAATCGGCGCTCTATCTAATCCATACTTCTTCGGACGATCCATTAACTTCAATTTTGGAAACAATTTAAGCGAAACCAAAACCAAGCAAAAAGTGAGAATAAAAGAGGTCAAACCAGGAGCATAATATTTACTTAGCAATTCCATGAAATTCATAAGAATTTTTTACATCAAAGATTATTTCTCCACAATCGCTTTTCTAAATTTCACGCCTTTTCCGCCATTTCCAGACTCAAGAACGCCAAGGAATTTATCGCCACTGAAAGCCATAACGACGTCATCTTGATCAATTTTTTTACTCATCAGGGTTTTGCCATCTTTTAGAGCTTTTATGTCCTCAGGTTTCAAAAGAATTTGTTTAAATTTAGAAGCAATTTCATCGACAGAAATAAGAGCTTTTGTAAGTTTAGTTTTATCTCCTATATTTTCTAATTTCGAAGCATCTTTTACACTAAAATTTCCAACCTTTATTCTACGAAGCCCTTTTACATAAGCTCCACATCCCAACTCATTTCCCAAATCATGAACAAGTGATCTAACATATGTACCACTTCCACACTTGATTCTAAAAAACACATAAGGCCATTGATATTTCAATGGCGTAAAAGCAAAAATCTTCACATCTCTTGGCACCAATTCAACCTTTCCACCTTTTCTCATAATATCGCATGCCTTCTCCCCTTTTACCTTTAATGCAGAATATTTAGGTGGAACTTGTTTAATATTTCCGAGAAACTTCTTCTTTATAACCTTCTCTATTTGAGCAGTAGTAAAAACAGTTTCATCATCAACTACTTCTATTTCTCCATCAGCATCATATGTATCAGATTCTTTGCCAAATTCGGCAATAACTTCGTATTCCTTATCAAACCCCACAAGATACTCTAAAATCTTCGTTCCTTGGCCTAACGCCAAAATAAGCAATCCAGTAGCTAAAGGATCTAGCGTTCCAGCATGTCCAACTCTTTTTTCAGATGTTATTTTTCTAACCTTAGCGACAACATCAAAAGAAGTCAGCCCTTTATCTTTGTCAATAAGTAGAAAGCCATCCATATTGTAGTTTTAAGATTTGAAACAAACGTTCTCTCTTTTCTCGAAATGTTCTGGGTAGATTTCTACCTCAACTTCTCTCTCAAGTAAACCCTTTATTATTTCTTTATCATTCCATTTTATTTTCTTGCCACGCACCATCATAATTTCTTCACAACCTTTTCCAGCTACCACAACTGTATCTTCCTCTTTCGCTAACGTCAAAGCTAATCTAATTGCTTCTTTTCTATCAGGATTTTTCCAGAAATTTTCACCTTCTTTTCTTTTTATACCACTAGAAACTTGTTCAATTATTGCCCATTCATCTTCCTCATATGGATCATCATCTGTAACTATAATATAGTCCGCATATTTGTCAGCAAGCTCACCCATCTTTGGACGTTTTGCTTTATCTCTACCTCCACCGGTAGCACCAAAAACAACAATAAGTTTTCCTTTTGTTAACTCCCTATATAAAGAGAAAAGTTTTAACAATGCATCCGGAGTATGACCGTAATCAACAATAATACTATATTTCTGTCCGCTTTCTACATGCTCAAATCTACCTGAAACAGTAGCACTTCCCTCAAGTCCTCTCTTCACATCATTTAGTGGGACTTGAAGAGCCAAACAACACGCCGCTGCAGCCAAAGCATTATATATATTGAAGTCTCCAGGAAGTTTTAGTCTGACAGGAATAGAATTGTTTGGAACATGTAAAACAAAATGAGAACCTTCCGGATCACGTTCTACATCAGTAACGTAAAGAGTAGATTTAGAGAATCCATATGTCATTTTTCTATCCGCAACATATTGATCAAAATAACTGTAATATTGATCATCTGAATTCAAAATAAGCACTTTTGGAATTCCAAATTTTCTAGGACTTTTTGAAACTTTCTTAAACAAATCTCCCTTTGCTTCAAGATATCTATTAAAGCTTCCATGATATTCAATATGATCAGAAGTGACATTTGTTATAACGGCAACATCAAGATTTATTCCAAGTGTTCTAGCTTGAACCATGGCATGAGAAGAAATCTCTAAAACTGCATATTTACATCCAGCTTTTACCATTTGACGAAGCAAGCTTTGAAATTTGAAAGGGCCAAGAGTTGTCTGCTTTGTATCATTCACCCATTTCTGTTCTGCAACTTGAAAATTTATAGTAGAAGTCATTCCAACTTTGAAATGAGCAGCATTCAAAATGTTTGTAATAAGATTAACCGTAGTAGTTTTTCCATTTGTACCGGTAACTCCTATAACAGTCATATTGTCAGCAGGAAACCAATAATATACAGCCGCCAAAAAAGCAGTAACCTTATAATAAAGGATACGAATAGGATGTGTTTCCGGAATAGCCTTTCTCAAATATCTAAGGAGTGATTTCATTTTTCCTATGGATAAATATTTTTTTTAATTTACCCATCTATTCTATACGTTTTCTTGGCAAACTCAACATCTTTGGCGATTTGAGATTTTAATTCCTCTGTATCGGTAAATTTTTTCGTGTCACGAATTTTTTCATTAAGCTCAACTCTTACTTCAGTACCCCACGCAACATCTTTATTCCAATCCAAAACATGCACTTCACAAAAAACTCCAACATCTGAAACTGTTGGCTTCTTTCCTACATGAATCACAGAATCATGCCATTTATTTTCAAGAAAAATTCGTCCTAAAAAAACTCCTTCAGTCTGCCCATCGTAATGAACATTGATAGTAGGAAATCCAAGTTGCTTACCCAATCCTCTTCCAGACATAACAACTCCAGCAATTTCTTTTTCCATATTTTTTTAATTTTATCTTTTCTTATGAGGATTTTAGACCTAAACTTCGTATGAAATCCATATCAGTTTTTTTATTATGACAAAACCAAACACAACAGGATTAATTGAAAAATTAAACAGTTTTTTTATTTTATTGAGTGTCTTTTTCTTACCGACATACATTTTTAGATTCAATATTTCGGCTTATCCTTCAAATTTACAAGAAGTCCTAATATTTGTATCTTCATTAATCTTTCTTGTAAAAATAATTGGTGAACGAAAAGTTTATTCAACAATAAAAAATCTTAGAAAACATTGGATAATTTCCACCTTCATTATTTTAAGCACAATCTCAATTTTGACTACGGACATAATTCAGCAAACATACTTTTTACGACACTTGAAATTTATATTTTTCGCATCAGTTTTAGCATTAATTTTTCTAGAAAGTTTTACAGAAGAACATACACAAAAAAAAGCTATAAACATAATGGGACTTGGAGCAGTAGCAACAGGAGTTTTTTCCCTTATATATAACATTCTTGGCTATGGAGTAACTCAAGACTTAAGACTCTCTGGCCCATTTGAATCTGCAGTAATTTTGTCATATTATTTGACTCCATTCTTCATATATTTTTCTATAGAATTTTTTGAGAACATAAAGAAAAAACACAACCTACTTTTAGCAATAATTTTAGGACTTTTGATAATACTAACTCGATCAATGGGAAGCATCGTCGGAGCATTTTTGGTTATCGTTATTTATTTATTAAAAAAATCCAGTCTAAGTATTTTGAAAAACAAGATAAGTAAAACTGCGCTAATAATAGCCACAATTTTAATTCTATTTTCAGCGATATATGTAAAAATTGTTCCAGCACTTACATCAAAAAATACAAGCCTTGGAGAAAGAGAACAAATCTGGAAAACTTCTGCATATTTATTAAAAGAACCAACAACTGTAATTTGGGGACTCGGACTTGGACAATTCGAAGAATATTATAGAACTGAGTCCGTAAAAGTATTAGGACAAGCACCCCTAGATTTCAACAATCCACATCCACACAACATCTTCTTTTTATTCATTTTCGAATACGGACTTCTTGGCTTATTCTTCATAATTGCATGCATGTACCGAACAATAAAATTGATCAACAATTCTTTCGACATTTCAGAACTAAAAATAGTAGTAGCATTTATGCTTTTATACTTTTTCCTTCATGGAATGATAGACTCCCCTTTCTTCAAAAACGACATGACATTTTTGATGATTCTGTTCTTGGAAATAGCATTAAAAAGAAAAGGAAAAAAATAAGCGAGTGACAAAAAGGAGAATATGGTTTCAGGGCGACATGTTTGCGAGAAGGCGTTACGCAGCGCAAGCAGGCACGATTTTTTGAGCAAAGCGAAAAAAGAGCGAGCGCGAGTATCGAATAGCAATTTTCTCGCAGGGAAAATTGACTATGTACTTCGAACAAATATGCCGCCATGAAACCAATAGATCCAAATTACTTCAATCCACTAACTAAATCCATCAACACAGAATATGGGTCAACAGCTTTTGTTACCCCTGAAGCCAAAAGAACTCCACAGGCTCCAAGTTCGAGAGCAATTTTTACATCTTCTCCGGTTTTTATTCCAGCACCTACGAGTACTCTATTTTTTCCAATTAATCTGACAGCTTTTTCGATAATAGAAGGATCAGCTTTTGAAACTGACACGTCTCCACCAATTAATTCTGGTGGTTCTACGGCTATCAAATCTGGAAGATATTTCATGATTTCGGCACCTTTTTCAGGAGTATTTGCACAAACTACAGTAAAAAGATCATTAGCCTTAGCCATTTCAATACTCTTTTGCAAAACCATGTCTTCGATCTGATACTCAGCATGGTTTAGCAAGGTTCCATAAGCTCCGACTTCTTTCACAAGTGATGGAGGAATTTTACCAGTTCCACTTCCATATCCAACCGGATCCAAATGTTGAGCAAAAACAGGAATAGATACAGCTTCAGAAACGGCCGCCAAATCAATTGCAGTTACTGCAATTCCAATACTTGCTCCGGTTTCTTTTGCCACCTGTTCATGTATTTTTGCTAGTTTTATAGCAGAGTCCCCCACTGCTTGTTCATAGACTTTGAAGTTCACAATTATCGCTGGTAATTTCATATTTTGGCTTATTTAAAATTAACAAAAGAAATATACATAAATCTCCCAGTTAAATAAATTGACCCAAGAGAGATTTTTTGCTATAATTATAAGATTTTTTTGAAACATATATTTCTAAATAAAAAATTAAACAAAAATAAAAATGAAAAATCATGTCATATCACTATTAAATTTTCTTGGCTTCAAAAGAAGTTTTAGTAAAGAAAACAGACTTGTTTTTAAAACTGAAGCTCCTAGCTCAAATGTAGCTCCAGAAGTAGCCAGACAGGAAATGGAATCTAGGGAGAAAGTTGTAGATAAATACAAAAAAGAGATGAAGGAAAAGTCAGGAGAGGCGGCAAAATCTTTAGACAGGTCTAATCCAATCGACAATGTTTTGGATAAACTATCTCAACAAACAGAGCCAGGCAATCAAGATGTATTCAAAAAACTTCTTGATGGAAAGATTACTCTACCTAAACAAAGCGAAAGTGCTCCTGAAATAATCATGCAAATAAAAATAGAAGATTTTTCAGAATTTCAATTCACAAAACTTCTTAATTTTTGCGAAAAATCAGGTAGAAATAAAGACGCAAACTACGATTTGATTTTCGATAAAATCAAGCCAGAAGGACCATTCAACGTTCTTCAAATAGGCAGAGAAGCAATGAAACTTCTTCTAGATTATGCAGAAACTAAAAATGACGAAAAAGTAAAACAAATCGTAGAAATCGTATCCAAAAGTCCTACAAGACTTTCAGAATTAATTGGCATATATGCATCGAACACAACAAAACTTAAGAACCTCCTTCAAAAACTAGGCGATGACTACCATGTAATCCTAAAAGATTTTGTAACAAATTATCCACAATATTTAAGCCAAGAAGCATTATTGGTTTTAATAAATAACTGGCAAAAATTTCTAGAAATAGGATCACTATTCAGCATAGATGACTTAACAGAAAAACTTCCACTAGAGACAAAAGTGGACTTAATGCTAAGCAAAGAACTAACTAGTGTATCTGCAAGAGGAAGATTTTTGGATGATCTAGAAACAAATCACATAAACGATCTAATAGCAAAACCGGCTCTAATAGAAAAATTATTTACGAATAAAGAATTGAAAGAAGTTTTCATGGGTCAATTCCTAGCAGTTCTAAAAAAAGAACCAGAATTGGCAAAAAAAATGCCGGCATCTCTAGTAAAAGAATTTCTAAAAGTAACAAAAGATGAAGGATTCTTAGACAAGCTAATATCAAACATTAGCAATAGCACAAAAATTGAACTTATAGATACCTCCATGAAAAAAGATGGAGTAGGAGAAACAATATTAGTAAAACTAAATCCAGATTTCGGAAAAGCAATTGAAAAACTTCAATTAGTAAGAGATGGCGAAGAATTTAGAGGAACATTCACAGAAGGAGCTGCATTGAAAGGAACTCTTACAAGCGGAAAATATTACTTCCAAGGATCAGCATTGGATAAAGTTTTCTACAGAGATCCTGATGGAGCAAAATCTTCAATAAAAATTGAAAATTTAGACGACAAACCTCAGGTATGGAAACTTGAAGAAACTGCACCTAAAGCAAAAGATGCAGAGATAAAGGATTTCGACATCATCACATTGAAAAAAGACGTAATGACTTACGAGAATGGAGCAGATGCTACAGGCAAACCACTTGATAAAGACACAACTTTCAAAATAAAAAAACCACTAGAAATAATCGCCCCTTCTGAACAACAAAACGCAACTTTAAAAGGAATTGCTTGTGTTAGAATTATTACAAACGATAATCCTCCAAAAGAACGTCTAGTAAAATTATCAGAAATAGATTTAAAAACTGGAGAAAGAACACATGATCTTTTAAACAAAGATCAATTAACAACAAGAAAATTAGCACTATCACAAGATGACGGTGCAATAATTGCATCAATAGACGGAGGTAAAAGAGTAACTGTAACTTCTCCATATATAAAAAAACTTAATGGAGTAGATTGCGTAAAAGTAAGATTCCATGAACAAGGAAAAGAAGGATGGGTAGAAAAAGCTCTATTGGCAGGATATGACCAAACCACTGAAGAAGTACAAATGGAAAAAGATGGAGTAAAAGATCTTCGTGATAAATACTTCCCAAAATGTTCAAAAGTAGAAAAAACTGAGAGAACAATAAAACCAGAGACATACCACGTAAATGCGGAAGGTGCGACAATTAATAGCGGCGATGGTAGTGAATGGCAGATGGGAGGCGTAAAATTTGATGTAAAAGATCCAGCCGTATACAAAGTCACAGAAAAAATTACTGACCAAAAAGACCAAAATAAAGTAATAGAAGAGATTGTCAAATATGTAGTGAAATTCGAAAACGCAAGAAATAATAGTGCTTCTGGCGATAGAGCAACAAATATTCCTAACGGATACATAGAAGTTAGTGCATTAATTTCAGGAAGCGACACTACACAAAATAATAAGCCTGAACGTGCACCATATGACAAAACAGAATGGACCAAAGACCCAGTATACACAGAAGACAAATCAATATCAAAAGGGTCATACACCCCTAAAGCAAAAAATGCATTACTATTAGGAGCAAAAGGATCAAATCCAGAAGAAGCAACAAGACTTGAGGGAATAACAGACATTAAAGTTGTTGATGACCAAAAAGTTAGATTAGTAGACAAAAAAGAATACGTAAAAGTAACAGTAACAGCAGCTAATGCAGCAGGAGACCTAACTGGATGGATGTTACTAGAAGATATCAATGTAAACGAAGCAACATTATCTTCAGCAAAAGAAACAGCTACAGTCCTTGAAAAAAGCGATGTGGGTCTATTAAAGAAAGATGAATTCTTAAAACAAGTAGAAGCAACTCCAGGAACATACACAGTAGATTTCAAACAAGGAAAAACAGAAGTGGATAAAAAATTAGAAAAATCCACAAAACTTCATGACATTTTCCCTGCAGCAGAAGATGGAGACAAAGTAGAAATAACTCACGGAGAAGGAGCAAAAAAAATCGCAATATTTGATAAAGGAGATTTCTATTACCTAAATGATGACGATAAAAAGACATCAAAACATGCAGTAATCCTAGATGGAGACAAAGTCACATATATAAGGAGAGCAACAGACGGAGTAAAAACAATGACAGAAATAGATGATCAAGGATACAGAACTGCACGATTCAGAGACAGCCAAGATCAAAACAAAGTAAATAAAGGACTAGAAAGAAATGCCAGATTAAGAGATATGTTGGACACATCAAAACTAGTAGATGGAGATAGAGTAATTATTATAAGAGAAGGGAAAAAAGACCAAATGGTTGCAGTATTCAAAAAAGAGGATGGAGATGGAGGCAATTTTTACTTTACCGAATTTGGCAAAGAAACAGGAAAACGTGCAACTATTCTTGATGGAGACAAATTCAAACTAGAACCAAAAGACGAGAATACAGAAATAGAAATGAAAGTAAAAAAAGAGAAAATTACAGTTGTTGGAACATTTGAACTTCCTCAAAAAGGAGAAACAATCTACAAATATGTAACAAAAATTTACGAAAAATATCCAGCAATAAAAGCAGCCGCAACAGAATTAGGATACACAGAACAAGATTACTACACTTTCTTAACAAAAAATAAAGCAAACGGAAGATTTGAAATGAAAGTGCTAATGCCAATACCAGGAGAAAAGAAATTTGGAATGGTTGTAGATAAATACCTAGAAGATGCCGGAAAGAGAGACATGGAAATGGCCACAAAAAAAGCAAAGAAAGCAGAAAAAACACTAGAAGGGAAAGACCACTATTACGATGACGATTTTGATTTAAATAAAAACTTATTCAATACAGTAACAAGACAAAGCGCAGTAGGAATTGAAGCTGGTGTATTAGATGAAAGATGGAACGATCTATGGGAACACCGTGGAGAATTCAAAGACAAATACATCACTGGTTTAAACAAAGTAGTAAACATCTTGAGAACTAATTTCGGAATAAACGACGCAGAGATGAGAGATACTGTAAGAAATTTGATTCAAGAAGGAATGGACTACACTGTAACTTTCAAAGATGTATTTAAAATACTATGCAAAAAATTATACACAAAACAATACAAAGAGAATTACGGAAAAGAAACAGATTGGGACAAAACAGATCTTTCAATTTTTAAAGAGGACATTAATACTCAAAGAAACATAATACAAGAATGGGACAATGGACCAAAACGAGAAGACAAATTAAAAATACAAACATTCTACGCATACAACGCAAAAATGCAGGCGGCAGAACAAAAAGCTAAAGCCCAAGGAACTAAATTACCAGACAGCGACTACAGAGAATGGGACAAAGCAATTGCTGATCATTCTAAACTAAATACAAGTTTCCAGAACGAATACATAAAAGCATCTAAACACTTAAACTTCTTAGTTTATAAAATTTTAGTACCAGCAACAGAACTTCTTGAATCTATAAAAGGATTGGGAGTAGGTAAAAATGAACAAGAAACAGCTTTTCAAACATACCAAAAAGAAATAGATAAAGCTAAACAAGCAATGCCGGAAGAAAATCCAGCAGCAACTTCTTCATTCTACAACCTTGAACAACTTACAACTCCTGTAAAAGGAGATTTAGCTCCCCTACCAGAATCTGAACTTAAAGAGATTGGAACAGAAGGAAAAGAAAAATATGCAGTTTCAGTTTCTGAAAAAACAGTTAAAAAATTCCAAGAAGTAGCAAAAGCTTGTGGAATAACTGAACCAAGTAAATTCACAGAAAACAATATCTTGAAATTAGTATTCCAATTATATGGAGTAAACATGCTAACACAATCAGGATGTTTGAAAAAAATAAAGGACAAAGAAAATCAATTAGCATTAGTAGATCTTCCAGAAAACTTCAAGAAAGACTCACCTGAAGTACAATCCCTATTTAAAGGCATAACTACAGGAGCAGACATCGATGCAAAACCAGAATTAGTAAAAGAAACCAAAGATATTCTGGATAAAAATGCAAAGATAATGAAGAAACTATCACTCGTCTTTGGAGGAAAAGCTCCACAAGTTTTCGTACATTGGACAGAAAAATGGACTGGAGGAGACAGTAGAGCCGTAGACATGACAATGGCTGATATAGGTGCAGGAGAAGTAACAGAAGAAAAGAGAAATTTCTTCCTAAACCATATGTCAGGAGAATCAGCTATCGTAGACACTCTAGCAAGAATAACAAAAACAACAGAGAAAGGAGAAGAATTAGATGAAAATTCATTAACATCATCATTAAAAGAAGACTTGAAAGCCGGAATAAAAACACTTCCTCTATTTAGCAGAAGATTTAAAGAACTAAAAGGTGTTCAATCTATCATCGAACAGAAGGGAGAATTAACAATATTAGACAATGGAGAGGAACACACAAATCAAGCTCTATTGGATATATTTAATAAAAAAATTGACGATTTCATAAGTAACAATAAGCCACTAGACGAAGAAACTCTTACTTTAATAAGACTTGGACATATCGCAAGATTAACTATCGAACAAAATACAGACAAAGGAAAAATTGAAGCTGGAAAAGAATACATACTTTCAAGCAACGAAGGAGTCAGAGTTGTTCAAGAATTAATGATCCAAGAAAGAAACAAAAGCAACAACCTTCCATACACACAAGATGACCTATCGAAAATCGAAAGTGGCTGTCTATTAGCAATTGGCGGAAGCGTAGGAACAAGTGGAACAACAGGCGGACTTGGAATAGGAAAATCCTTCGCATTAGGAGATGGATGGAGTGTGGGAGTAGGAGCCGGAATAGGAGTACAAAAAGGCAACCTTGGAGGAGCAGTGGGAGTGGGCGTAGAAAAAACAATCAAGTTATCTAAAGATGGAAAAACTCAATTAATTTTAGGAGTAGATGGAGGATATCCGGGAGTAGGAGGACATGCAGGAATAAAATTTGCAATAACTGAAAGTTGGAGCATGACAGTGATGGGAGCTGCAGGATGGTCACCTCTATTCGGAGACTATGAAGGAGCCGGATTCAGCTGGAAAAAAGAAGGAGAATGGGAAAGACAAGCAAAAATCAGTGAAGAACAAACAAAAATCGGAACTGAACAGGTAGACGGTTTAATAAAAGAAGGAGCACCAGAAAGTGCAATTGCTGCGGCAATATGCGTGTTGCCTAGAGTGGGTAAAAAATTCGCAGCTCTAAAAACAACTTACAGCCTTTCAGATAAAGGAATTATCCAACTTTATCAAAAACAAAACGCTCTAATTAAATCAGAGATAACACAAGGAGTAGAAGGAGAAGGATGGGGATTTGGAGTTGGAATAGTTAGAATCAGTGCCCTACCATTCCCTATTCCAAATCTTTATGTTGAATTCCCTGTAGAGAAAAAAGTTGTCGTATATAGAACTCTAGACTCAAATAGTAGAGATCTAGACATAGACTCTCAGGGAAGAGTAAATCAAGAGGTAATGTCAGACATAAAGAAACGTTACGGAGAAGGAGTCACAGTTACATTCATGGACGAGAAAATTGGAAATATCGGTGAATGTAGTTACGATGTAATTTCTGGAGAGCCAAGAATGCTAAGAGATAAAGGAGAAATGAATGTAAACTTCAAAAAATATGACAAAGCCGAACAACTAAATGAGGAACTAAAGAAAATCAACATTGAACTTTCTGTTGATAAAACAGGACTAACAAGAATTGACGTAAACAAGAGAGTTGGAGACGTTCAATTCATAATAGATCCTGAAATACAGGAACAATTGGTCGTAAAAAATGGTGCTACATACATCACGATGACAGAAAATCCAAACCTAATAATCACTAGAGAAAACTTCTTCTATCCATATGCAAAAGAAGGAGCACGTGAAGTATCAATTATAACCATCAAGAAAAATCCTTTACGCACAAGAGATCAGATTCAACAAGAATCTCCTCTATACGTACTACAAAGAAAAGGAGACGCACAAGTTGGTGGATACACTGCTCAAATAGAAAAAGGTTTGTCAGATGAATATTTAGACATGGATAAAGCAAGAAGAGAAAAGATGCCAATGATAACTTCTTATGAAGCATACAAGGCACAGAAAGACAAACTTCCTCTTCTTAGAGATCCTGAAAAATTTGCAAAACTAAAAGCTCAGTGGGAGAAATTTCAAGAAACTACAGGTCTAATAAAAAGTAAAGAAACTGAAGCATCAGAAACAGTTAGAAAAGGAATAGTTGAAAAAGACGGAGCAAACAAATGTTTCGCTGAAGACTTCTACAAGAACCACCACAAAGAGTACAAAAAGCTTGCTACAAAAACAGCAGATGCAGACGTACAAGGTGAAGAATTAAACAAATTGATACAAGGATACGCAGCAGAATACAAACTTGAAGAAGGAAAAGTAGGCACTATAAACAAAGCTGAAATGTCCGCAACATTGAACTATTTGATGACAAAGAGCTTCATGGACATTCACGGAAATCAGGAAACTTTCCAGAAGAATTTGGAAAAATTTGGAGAGAAACAACTTACAGTATTCTTCAATAAATCGATTGATAACCTAAAGAAACTAAATCCTGCAATTGAAATCAAACGTTCTGCAAACTTAATGGCAAGAACAGTAGTCGCAGACCTTCGAAGTAATACAAACATGAGCTCACCAGCAGAAACTACAATGGTGAAAATAGACGGAACAGACGTACCAATATCTAAAGGAGGATTAGCATTATTGTCACTAGTAGGAACAGAAGGAGTAGTTGGACTTAGAGGAACTCCTACATACGACAGTAAAGTAGCTTCAGGATTATTAAATCTAAAGAAGTACGATCCATCAAAAAGAGACATAGAAGGAGATATTGGAAAAGTACTTTTGGAAACAATCAATCCATTAAACGCTGAAGATGACAAGAAATTCATGGAGTCAAAATTGGCCATCACTACAATAGTTCATCCTGGAATATTCCTAGCTTTGGGAGCAGAAAAAGCCCAAAAAGTTGCTGAATGTTTCAGAGATAAAACTGTAAGCAACAAACCTGGATATAAAGAAGCTTATGAACAATTCAAACGCATAGTATTAGCTATTAGAAATCAAGAGCTAACAACTCCAAATGGAATAATAACAGCAAATACACCTCCACTAATGGCAGGTGATCTAGCAGACGGATACAGAATCCAACTTGGAAAAGCTCCTGTAGCTGCTGTCGGCGTATATAAAGAATGCGGAAATCCAACAATCGCATATAAAGATAGTTATATAAATATACTTTCTCCAAAAACAGAAAGTCTAGCAAAAGAAGGAAACACTTATGAAACTATCACACCTACTTCAGGAGAAAAAGTATACACACTAACAATTGGTATTTCATTGATCCCAGAAGCTAAACCGGAACAGCCAAAACCACAGCAAACACCGAAAGAAAACGAAACTGCAACAGGTGCAAACGCAACAGCAGATGGGACAGGAGCAACAATGGCAGAGACACCAGCAGCACCGGCTGTAATAGAAGGAGACGCCCCTGTATTTTAAAAGTTAATTATTAAATAGCAATATAAAACATGAAGAAATTAAACAAAATATTAATAGGACTTTTCGTCTCAATAATACTGTCTACAGGGGTAGCATATGCCCTAACAACAGGAAATCTAGATTCCAATTTTACCCCAAATAGAGCGGGGGTACCATATACCCTGGAACAATCATGTAACAATAACAATGATTGTTCGAATGGATTCGCATGTAGCCAAATTTCTCATAGATGTACCCACCCTGGGTTCGCCTATACAACGTTTAATAACTTCATTAATAACGATAGAATTCCAGGAACAGAAGCTTGGGATCAAGACGAAAGGAAATTTTTAGCAGGAGCATATTGTGGATCTTCAGATACATGTAACCTAGCAACAGACACTCCAGCCACAAAACCTTCAGTAGGAATATACAACAAAATTCCACACACTGCAGACACAATAAAAATAGGAGACAAAGTTTTCTTCTGGATTTATTTTCATAACAATGGACAGTCTGGCAACAACGGAGTAACTGCAACAAACATAGATATAGGAATGAAAGATATAAATATAGGACAAACAGAAAATGGTATATTCACCCTCAAGCCAACAGGATATATAGATTCTACTCAAACCTCAGAAATTACTGACAATATGGGGGTAAAACTAGAACAACAAAATGTAAAATTAGTTCCACAACCAAAAGCCTTTATAGTTACAAGACCAGACGGCCAGTCTGAAAGTAAAACATGGACATCAATTGAACCAGGACAAGTAAAAGACGTAAAACTTCACAAAAACGGGAACAGTTTCGTTACAACTTCCACAACATTCTCATCAAATCAAACAGGAATGAGTGTTCATCTTGCAACTTTACCAGGATGTTTTGAATATAGTGGATTTGTTTTATTCTCAGCGGTAGTAGAAGAACTTCCTGCAACCTGCGGAATCATACATGTAACTAAAGATAAACAAGTCATACATACAAATGAAGTAGTTGAATTCAGCGCAACTGCAAACAGACCAAACACGGAAGGAGGCGGCACTTTCAGTGGCAACATTAAATATTCAGTACCACAAAATTATAACGGATTCTTCTATACTTCTCTTGCAAACGCAAACAGCAACACTGGAGGAGTAAAAGAAAAAATAGTCTCACAAGGAACAAAAGTATATTTCAAAGGAACAGCAACTGGCACAGATAAAATAAAAGTAGAAACCATCGGAACAAATTTTCCAGCATGTTCACAAACTTTTTCAATCGAAGAAGCCCCTGCAACCTGTGGAATCATAAATGTAACTAAAGACAAACAAGTCATACATACAAATGAAGTAGTTGAATTCAGTGCAACTGCAAACAGACCAAACTCAGAAGGAGGAGGTACTTTCAATGGAAACATTAAATATTCAGTACCACAAAATTATAATGGATTCTTCTATACTTCTCTTGCAAACGCAAACAGCAACACAGGCGGAGTAAAAGAAAAAATAGTTCCACAAGGAACAAAGGTATATTTCAAAGGAACAGCAACAGGTACAGATAAAATAAAAGTAGAAACCATTGGAACAAATGTTCCAGCATGTACAAAAACTTTTTCTATCGCAGAGACTCTCTGTGAACAACTCTACGTGCTTCATAACAGCACAATCTTGAGCGACACAACTTCATCATTCAAATCAGTTGCATATGACACTGCGGACATAAAGATGCCAAACAAAATAAAATATTCACTAACTGGAGGAGCAGCAGGATATTTCTACATAATAAATCCTGGTGATCCACAAAATCCATTCGGACTTATATGGGACAGATCACTTCCACCTGGCACATTTTACGACATGGGACTAAATATTTTTGGCGCAGGAGTCAATCTATTCAATGGATTTATACCTAACGGAAATGGACCATTCTCATTCTTTGAGAACGTAATCACAAACACAAAAAATTTCTTCGCATACGTTAACGATTACACAAAAGCATCATTATTCGATGCCGTTGGACCACAACTTACAGCTTCTCCATCAATTCAATCAGGATTATTCGCTGACCCTATAGGATTACAACATGGAGGATTGAACACAGATCTTTTAAATAATCTTCTGATTGCCGGGTCAACATCTCTAGACAATGTTAATCCAGAAACAACGGTTTACTTTATTGGAAACGGTTCTGCAGGACAAGTAAAAGTAGAAACAAAAGATGTGACTGGAGTTCCTTTATGCAACAACCAATTCCCTATCGTCCCTCCGGTTTGTAAAAATATAATAGTAACTTCAAATCCACAAGTTCCAGCAACACATGATATCACTGCAGGAACAAAAGTAGCATTCACTGCAAAATCAACATGGGGACCTTCAGGTGACAACTCTCACCCATTTGATTCAAAAAAGAGCAATACAATAACTTACACAGTAAATCCAGCAAACGGATATATTTATAAAGGAACTGTAGATCCAGGAGGCACATATCCTAACTCGATAACAGTAAATCCAGAAGACACTGTGACTTTTCAAGCTCTAACAGCTGGAAACAATGCCCTAACAATCAAAGATAATTCAGCTACCGCCGGTACATGTATTCAAACATATAGCGTAAGTGCACAAGAATTAAACTCATGCGACGCATTTGCCCCAACAGTTGGAGCCTCTACATCTTCAAATCCTCTCTCAACAGGAAAAATGTATGAGATAATTCAGCACACAACATACCATGGAACAGTAAATCCAAAACAAACAAAATATACGGTTTTAAATGGACTAGGAAGTCTTAATGATAGTAATGGAATACCTTATCCTCTAGATGCAAACCATAGCATAACATTAGACAATAGCACTTTAGTATATTTTGGAACGACTGAAGCAACAAACCTTCTTTCTGACGGAGAAACAAAAGATGCCTTAAAAATGGAAGACGTTGCCTACCCTCTAAACTGTAATAAGTTATATCAAGTACACAAAGAGAATGAAGTCACAAATCAATGTTATGACCTAACAATAACAAAACCATCAGGCACATGGGACTCAAGTGACTTCGATCCAAATGGAAATCAAAAATTTGAAACAAATCTAGTAGCAGACAACGAAAATTCATACACCTACACATGGAGCGTTACACCTTCATCGGCTACAAATGGATGGGCAAATGGACCATCTTACCAAGGTACTAATATCCTATTAGCCATAGATGCTTCGAAAAATATAAAAGTAACAGTAACGGCATCTAGCCCAGACGATTCATGTTCAGCAACAATATCTCTTAATCCAACTCCATCAGGACCAACAATTGAAAAATCGGTACAAGAAGTCCTAAATGGAGCAAATAACTGGGTTAAATACATTATAATCGGTGACACAACTTCAGAAGTGAAATATAGAGTTACCATTAATACAAAAGACGAAAACACTGTTAGATTTCAAGAAACAAAATTTGATTCTTCTGGTAGACTAAAAGGAACATATCCATCCGGATCAACCACAAGTATTCAAAATGGATATCTAATTTTCAAGAATGTAGACAATATCTTCAATGGATCTAAAGTCCTATCTAAATGTCAACATGGACCTCAAGTTCCTTGCTACGTAACTAGTGATCTAAATGGAGATTTCAAATCAAACAATCCTATAACTTTAAAAAATCTATCAGCACCCACTGTAACCATTGAATATACTCTAACAAATAAATCAGTGGTTACAAGCAACAGCTGTACTCAAATTCTAGCTGACAACGGTTGTGGAGAAACCTTCAACAATACTATCAAATTATTAGGAACATCTTCTTATTCAAGTCAATCAAGTTCTGCAACAGTAATCGCTCTCTGCCCATATATAATCACTCGTGGAAGTGGAGACGTATTCTTCCATGAAGAACCAAACGTAGGCTCAAACCTAACTTGTGCAAACCTACAAAACAGTCTTGGAATTATCATTAAACCAATCAAGCATCCAGACACAACTCCAAATACAGGAATTGGACAATATACAGAAGAAAGAAATCTTGCAGTAGCCACTCATGACGTATGTAAACAACAAACAGGCATAAAAGAATATGACAATTCAGTAGCTCCAAACTTCTCAAGCTCAATCTGTAAAATGGAATCAGACGTATCAAAAGTATGGCAAGAACCATATATAAACAAGACTATCGTCGACAACGCAATAAAGATTGGAAGATGGAAAATAGAAAACGGAGGCGACATAAATGCAATTAAACAAAAAATGAGCGCTCAAGGAGTAATAGTAATTAATGGAGATCTAACAATTCCAACTTCAGGATTTGAAGTAAAAGGAGAGACAAATATTCCAGCAGCTCAAACATACATTATAAAAGGAAACTTAATAATAAAGGGAGATATAAAATATAATGATGCCTCTTTGGTTGTTACAAATCCAAAAACAATTCCTTCAGTTGCATTCGTAGTAATCAACGGAGATATAACGATCAATCAGAACGTAAAAACTCTAGACGGAATTTATGTAGCACTATCAGACAAGGCCAACCCAACAAAAGGTCAAATCAAATCAGATGGAACAGTAACAACAAACAACCTTACAGTTCGTGGTAGTCTTGTAGGTGACGTTTCAAATTTATTCTTGAATCGTCGTGGACTTGGAAATCCATATAAAGACGAAGGTGCAATTGCAATAAATTATGACGAAAGATTAATCTTGAATACTCCGCCAGGATTGAGCAACTTCCTAGATATTGCTCAAATGAAAATTCCTCATAAAACGAATTAAAAATCGGGCATTACCAATGTCATTCCCGCGAAAGCGGGAATCTACAAAGTCAAAAGCATTGATAACCATTTAGATCCAAGGGTATAATCGTGACCTAGCGTCAAAGATTAACCCTTTGGTTTAATGGTAGCCGCAGCAAAACAACCAAAACAAAACAAGAACGTCTTTCTTTTCTACGGAGAGGACAGTTATTCCAGTTATGAAAATTTAAAGCGATGGGAAAAAGAATTTATAAAAAAATACGGCGACACAAACATCGAAATACTAGATGGTAAAACACTAGATCCTTCTGAATTCGAGACAAACATTGGGACAATGCCATTTTTATCCGAAAAACGATTGGTTATAATAAAAAACTTTTTCAAAAAAGAAAAAAAGAAAAAAACAGAAGCAGAAGCTCAAAAAAAAGAAGCAGATTCAGAAATTCAAAAACGCATAGCTAAAAGTTTAGATAAAGATCAAGAATTTTCAATCATAGTTTTTTACGAAACTGAAACCCCGGACAAAAGAACATCCCTATACAAAAAGATCCTAGAAATTGGTGAAATAAAAGAATTTCCAGCACTAACAGAAAACGCAGTAACCAAATGGATATTGGAAAAAGCGGCACAGAAAGAAATAAAGATCAGTTATCAAAATTCAAGCTATTTGGGAACTCAATGCGGACTAGACCTCTGGACAATCTCAAATGAACTTTCGAAACTCGAAACATTTTCAGATAAAAAAGAGATAACAAAAGACATGATTGATTCACTAGTAACCCCTTCCCTATCCGCTTCAATTTTTAAACTAACAGACGCCATAGCAAACAAAAGCCTGCGTGAAGCCCTCAAAACATTCAAAACTCTTATAGACAGCGAGGAAGAAGCAACAATGATCTTCTTCATGATAGTTCGTCATTTCCGCATTCTCATACAAGTTTTCGACCTATTGAGCAAAAAAGAACCACCATTTTCAATCACAAAAAAATTGAAACAACACCCTTTCGTGATCCAAAACATGAGCAAACAGGCAAAAAATTTCACATTAGAATCACTAGAATCAATTTATCAAAAACTTTTAAAGATAGATAAAAATTTCAAAACAGGAGTAATAAAAAGCTTCCAAGGCGACACAAATGAACTGGAACTGGCTATCGAAAAACTGATAATAGAATGCTGCAAGTAACCCCAAATGCTGTAAGTAGCCCCACATGTCATCCTGAACTTGTTTCAGGATCTAACAAGTAAATCGATAAATTTTATTTTTTGCGAATTTCGAACGTACAGTATTTTAGATTCGAGTAAGTTTTGAGCGTACGGAATAAGGCATAAAGCAAAGTGAAAGATTTTTTGTTTTAAGCGAATTTCGAGCGTACAGTGAAAAGCGTTAAAAAAGATCAAACTGTCCGAAGCGAAGCAAGTTTTTGATCTTTTAGCTTTTCACTGTGAAAGCGAGAAGCTGAGCAAAGAAACAAAAAAATTTCACTTTACTTCTATCACCATTTCCCCGATAATCAAATCCGTTGAAATTTTCTACAACTAAAACATCTTTATGGACACTTCTTTACTCAACATACTTACAAATATTGGCTTAACAGAGAAAGAATCAAGGGTTTACCTAGCCTGCCTAGAAAAGAACAATTCACCCGTTTCAGTGATCGCAAAAAACGCAAAAATCAACAGAGTTACAACCTACGACATCCTTGAAAAATTGAAAGAAAAGGGCATGGTAAGTTTCTACACAAAACAGAAAATCAAATACTTCAACGCAATAAATCCAGAATTATTACTCGAAAGATTCGAAAAAAGAACAAATGATCTACGCCGCTCACTCCCAGACTTCAAAAGAATTTCAGGAGAAACAAGCCATCCTCGTATCAGATATTTCGAGGGAATCGAAGGCATAAAGGAAATTTACACCGACACATTAACAGCAAAAACTGAAATCTTAAATTACTCAAACTCAAAAGAAATACGTAAAAATTGGCCTACATACGACAAAGATTACGTTTCAAAAAGAGCATCAAAAAAGATTCACCTTCGTGGAATTTGTCTAAAAGATGAAGAAGGAGAAAAAGTAAAAACAGAAGATGAAAAATACTATCGTGAAATGCATCTTTTACCTGAAGAACTTTTCCATTTCACAAATGAAATAAACGTATACGACGACAAAGTTGCAATCATTTCATTCGCAGACGAATTAATCGGAATGATTATAGAAAGCACCGAAATCGCAAACTCTCAACGTGCTATTTTCAACATGTGCTGGCAATACGCAGAAACGGTAGAAAACGTAAAAACAAAGTTACTCAAGCCAATCACAAAAGACGAAATCATAAAATCAGCAAAAGCGGAAAATTCAGACACAGGAAAAAAGCCAAAGAACACAAAAGACAACCTTTCGTTATTTTAAAGTTTTTCGAAACAACTAGCCACTTTCAAACACCTTCCCTCCTCAAACTGTGGCGCAATTATTTGCATTCCTATAGGCAATCCTCCGGCAGACATTCCGCATGGACAAGCCAAGCTCGGAACTCCTGCAGCATTTATTGGAATGGTTAGTGCATCTGCCATATACATCGCAAGCGGATCATCTAAAAGTTCTCCAATTTTAAACGCAGGAAATGGCGAAACTGGCGCAATCAAAACATCAACTTTTTCAAAAGCTTTATTAAAATCCTCAATAATCAATGTACGAACTTTCTGAGCTTTTTTGTAATACGCATCATAATATCCGGCAGACAAAACATATGTACCCATCATAATACGTCTTTTTATTTCCTCTCCAAAACCCGCTCCCCTAGCCTTAAAATAGAAATCTGTTAAATTATCTGGATCTTTTGGAGCCTTGCCGTATCTGATTCCATCAAATCTCTCCAAGTTCGCAGAAAGTTCAGCAGGCATTGTAATATAATAAACTGCTACCGCATATTTTGTATAAGGCAAAGAAACCTCAACGACTTGTGCTCCAGCTTTTTCCAATTTTGCAACTGCAGCTTTTACCATATCAGCAGTTTCTTTTTGAACACCTTCTCCAAAATATTCCTTTGGTAAGCCAATTTTTAGACCTTTTACATCTTTATCCAAAAATGAAGAGTAGTCCGGAACATCTTTATCTGGCGTTGTAGAATCCCTTCTGTCTTTTCCGGCAATAGCCTGTAAAACATAAGAAATATCAGAAACATTTCTAGCAAATGGCCCAATCGTATCCCAACTTGAAGCCATCGCTGTAACTCCATAACGACTAACCCGCCCATAAGTAACTTTTAGCCCATAGACTCCACAAAAAGATGCAGGTAAACGAATAGATCCACCGGTATCTGTTCCAATAGAATAAAAACCCATATTGGAAGCCACAGCTGCAGCACTTCCACCACTACTTCCTCCGGCAACTCTTGTAAGATCATAAGGATTTTTTGTAACCCCAAAACAACTATGTTCAGTAGACCCCCCACACGCAAATTCATCAAGATTTGTTTTTCCAAGCATCACCATGTGGTTCGCCTTCAGTTTTTCCACAACAGTTGCGTCATATGGAGGAACAAAATCTTTCAAAATTGGTGAAGCACAAGTGGTTTTTACGCCTTTTGTATTTAATAAATCTTTTATAGAAGCTGGAATTCCCGCAAGCACAGGAAGATTTTCCGATTTCGCAAATTTATCATCAACTTCTTTTGCAGTTTTATATGCATTTTCCTCATCTAAACTTATGAAAGCATTTAAGTCCTTATTTCGGCTATTTATAACAGAAAAACAAGCCCTCGTAAGCTCCTCACTGGAAAATTTCTTCTCTCGAAGTCCTTTTGCTGCATCAACTATGCTTAATTTTTCTAAATCAGCCATATTTATTTAATAATATTCAAAACTCTCACCTGTTTGCTATCAATTGGCAATTCACTACAAGATGTCAGCTCTTCACGAGTACTTTGGGATGGGACTAATTCATCTCTTTCCATAACATTACTAAGTCCCGTAACTTGGCTTGTCTCTTTTACTTTGGAAACATCAACCTCATTCAAAATATCCATATATTCAAAAACACCGGATAATTGACCTGTAAATTTCTTAACCTCCTCGTCTTTTAGCTCTATACGAGCCAATTTTGCGACATGCCTTACCTTATCTTCGTCTAACATATTTTTAATTTTACACGGGACAAGTCTACAATTCCTGCTCCAAAAATGCAAGAAAGCTCAAATCCTTGAAAAAGAAACGAAATCCGATATAATTCAACCACTATGAAAACTATCCAAAACATCAAAAAAGTAGCGTTATTATTTTTCATTGTTACGGGAATCCTTCATTTGGGCTCTACTGCAATGATAATGAACAACGTATTACTGAAAGAAGCATTCATTGTAAACCGTGTTATGGATATTCCGTTCATAATCACAGGAATAATTTACGGATTTGCATCAGTGCGACTAACCGTAGAAAAACCTGAAGATTCACACAAAACAATGAACATAGTTTTCATTAGTATCACAGTTTTAATGCTAGCAGGGCTGCTGTTTATAAATCTATTATTACCGACACTTAAATAATGAGCGATCCATACAAGAAAAAATTAGTAATGGTATTTGGGACATTTGACTATCTCCATGCAGGACATGAAAATTTGTTCATACAGTCAAGAAAACTCGGAGATGAAATATTGGCTATAATTGCACGAGATAAGACAGTTCGAACAATAAAAGGATTTACTCCTGATCATAATGAAAAAGAACGTTTAGAAAATCTAAAAGCCACAGGATGGGCCGACAAGGTAATCCTTGGCGACAGCAAAGACAGATTAAAAGCCCTAAAAATATACAGACCTGACGTTATAGCGCTAGGATACGATCAATTCGCATTCACTTTTAATCTAAAAAAATTACTTCTAGATATAAAACTAGACGCAGAAATAGTAAGATTAAAACCATATAGACCTGACATTTACAAATCATCTTTACTTCGCGACAAAGCGAATGAAGAAGCAGAAAATAAAATATTAGAAGAAGAAGCGTCATTAGAAAGCGTTCTATAAACTTCTACTCAAAAAATGCAAACAAAAACCTCATCCCAAAACCTATTTCCACAAGCAATAATCTTGGGATTTAAAAATGCCTGGAGAAACAATATCCTTTCGATGATAACGATTTTTGTAATTGGCGTAATAATTTTCATTTTTAACATTATTTTGGTAATTAACTTTGTAGCAAAAGACGCTCTATTAAGCCTAAATAAGAAAGTCGACATCGTCGTATATCTGAAAGACGACACAGATCAAAACAGATCTGAAGAAATAATGAATAAGCTACAAGATCTTGAAGGAGTAGATTCTGTAACATGGACTTCAAAAGAAGCAGCACTTTCTGAAATGGAAAAAACTCACCCAGATATAGTGACAGCATTTCAAAAATACAATCTGGGCAATCCCCTTCCAGCAAGCCTATCAATAGTAACAACTCAACCACAAGCACATCAAACAGTTGCAGATTTCCTAAATCAACCACTATACAAAACATACCTATCCAACATCACAAGCGGCACAGACGGAAGCGAAAACACAATAATCAGCAGTGTTTCAAAAAATCTAATAAAAGTTAACAACTTCACACATCAAGTAATATTTTGGTTAATTATAACCTTCATTGTTGGTGGAGCTTTGATTATCATAAACGCACTTCAAATAACAATTTTCACACGCAGAAAAGAAATATCAGTAATGAAATTAGTAGGAGCGCCATTTTGGTTTATACAACTACCATTCATAGTTGAAAGTATAATTTATGGCGTATTAGCAACAGTTTTCAGCTTTATACTTTTATTCGCAATTTCAAAAAATCTAAATATCGAGAACACAAATCTTTTAAGCTATTACGCAAACATCAAGTTTTATAAAATATTTTTTGGAGAATTATTAATGACAATTTTCCTAAGCATTGCTAGTAGTTTGATATTGATACACGAACATCTTTATAAAAAAGAATTGTAATAAATGTCATGAAAAGCATAAGTACACAATGCATTATCCTTGGCCACAAGAACCTAAAAGAACAGGACAAGATTATTTCGCTTTATAACGAAGACCTTGGAAAAATAAAAGCTATCGCAAAAGGTGCACAAAAAATCACCAGCAAATTTGTAGGACACTTAGAAACCCTAAATCTCTGCACAATTACACTTTACCAATCTTCTCACAGCACAATCATCACAGAAGTTTCCACCGACGAAAGCTTCAGAAAAACCAGAGAAAACATTCAAGCCATGTCTGCCGCATTACAAATAGCCGAAATAACAAATGCAATTATTCAAGAACACCAGACACTAGACAACCTCCTCCAATTAATAAAAAAAACAATACTTCACCTTTCACACTCAAAGAAACCAGAACTTATAGCAATAGCATACATTATAAAACTTCTAGATAAGTCGGGCCTGCTCCCAGACTACAGAAACTCAGATCTATTACTCGAAAAAAAATACCTAAAATTCTTGAATTTCTTGACCGAAAAAACTCTAACCGAAATAGAAAAGATATCTTTAACAAAAGAAGAAAAACATAAAATCCACCAATATCTACGATCTATTTTGGAAGAAGCCACAGACAAACAAATCAACTCACTCAATCTTCTTTAATCACGTCTACAACATTCGGAATTTTCTTTAACTTATTAATAAGAAGTAATATTTTTGGCAAACTATCGGTATCAATCAATACATAATTCTTAGTTTTTTCTCCATCAGGTTCCAGACGAAGATCCAAAATATCCATAGCTAAAGACGAAATAACGGCAGTAACATCACGAAGTAATCCAATTCTAGAAATAGCAACTATCACAAGCTTAAATTTATAATGTTCTCCACCAAATTCATCATCAACACCTTTCCAACTAGCGTGCATAACTCTTTTCTTGGTCAATCCATCAACTAAAGTACAAGCAGTTCTATGGACTGTAACTCTATTACCTCTAGTAACATAAGCTAAAATTTTATCTCCAAACTTTGGATTACAGCACATACCAAACTTCACAGGAAGCCCAGACTCTCCACCAATTAAAACTTTCTTCTCTGCATCCATTTCCAACAATTCCTTGAAAGAAGTCCTGTTTACCTTTGCCTCTTCCTGAACAGCCTTAACTCCAGACAAAACATTTTCATAAGAGAAAACTTTTCTAACTATATCAACAGCAGCCTTATGTCCTCTACCAACCTCTTCAAGCAAAGATTCTCTCTGTGAGAGATTTAACCTACGTCCACCATAATATCTAAGAATAGAATAACTAGGGTCTAAAGACGACCTTCCAAGCTTCTCAAGTTGTTTATTTATAAGAAGCCTTCCTTCTTTTACAAAATTATCCTTATTTAATTTACTAAACCAATTTTTAATTCTCTTCTCCGCCAAAGGAGTCCTAACCATAGATAACCATTGTAACTTTGGAGTTGAATCTTTTTTAGTTAAAATCTCGACAATGTCACTATTTTTTAATTCGTAATTCAAAGGCACAGCATGTCCATTTACCTTTGCCAATACACATTTATTGCCAATATCTGTATGCACGTTATATGCAAAATCTAAACAAGTAGACCCAACAGGCAAATCTCTCACTTCTCCCTTTGGAGTTAAGACGAAAATTCTATCCTTAAAAATATCCACCTCAACCTCACGAATAACTTTAGATTCAGCACCCAAATCTTCTTGAACTTTTTCAAGACCTTTAATCCATTCAATCTGATACTTCAACATGTCATCATTATTTTTCCCCTTATATTGCTTATACAACCAATGAGAAGCCAATCCATACTCAGCTTCACGATGCATATTTGATGTTCTGATTTGGACTTCAACAGGCCTATCAATCTCAGGGACCAACCCCAAAATAACTGTATGTAAACTTCTATATCCATTTGATTTAGGAACCGCGACATAATCCTTAAATTTCCTAGAGAGAGATTTCCAATTACTGTGAATAAGGCCTAATGTACTATATAAGTTACTCACTTGTTCATTTCCATTTTCATCTACTTCAGAAGGTAAAATTATTCTGATCGCAAAAATATCATTTAAATCATCCATCGAATCAAAGCCTTTAACCTTCATTTTTTTATAGATACTATAAATACTTTTCACTCTTCCAGAAATCTCTGACTTAATTCCCCTCTTTATCAAAAAGTCATGTAAAACAGCCTTAATTTTAGAAATAAAATTATTCCTTTCCTCTCCAAGTTCTTGTATACGATCAAAAACTTTTTTGTATTCTTCAGGATTTATATATCTGAAACACAGGTCTTCCAGCTCCATCTTCATTCTATAAATTCCTAGTCTCGCAGCAACAGGGATATAAACATCAAAAGTCTCCTCAGCAAACAAAAGCTTGTCCTCTTTCTTCTTTAAAAACTCATCCAAATGCTGCAATCTATCCATTCTACAAGCCAAACGCACCAAAATAACCCTCAAGTCCTTTGCCATAGACAAAAACAGTTTTCTTAACGCTTCCAGTTGAGCAGTTTTATCGTTTTCTCTATATTTCAAAATTTCAAGACTCGAAGTATGAATAAGCATATTTGCAACGTCATGCCCAAAATACTCACGAACTTCAGCTTCACTTATCAATTTATTGGCATACACATTATGCAGCAGCATAACCAAAAGAGTGCTTTGATCAGGATGAAAAGGAAGCACTAACTTACAAGCATTAAACGAATGTTCTCTTCTATCGTCATCACAAATTTCAGGGTTATTCAAAATACTAAAAGCCCTTTCAATCTTTTCATGATCAAAAGTTTCACTATAGGAACTTATTTGTTGTAAAATTTCCTTCATATACCTAAATAAAAGCCACTTAAAATACTAACAAACCACGCTTAATTAGTACAGGAAATTATTATGGAAGCCTAATAATAGCATTTATGTTTGAGTTCGGAACATCTATAACTTTTATGCCTTTGACTAAAGCCTCTCTGTTGTAATACACATCACTATACCTAGGACGTAAAACATTTAGAGAGTTTATAAACATTGTCTTTAAAGATTTATAAGCATTAGCATATGCCTTGATTTCTGAAGCCTGCTGCGTAGAATCCATAAAATTACCAAGACTCTTGTAAGCACTTTCGCCTTTAAGTCCATTTAAGTAATTGAAAAATTCAACTTCAATGTTTTTCTGATTTTTAAGAATCTGGTCATATTCTGCAAACCAAATATTTGCCTGTTGATCAATCTCGCTATAAGCAATCATGGCCTCACTTATGACATTATTAAGGTCGATTAGATATCTATCCAAAGTAGCCATTCTATCAGTAGATTCTGTCAAAAGCCCATATGGATCCACTTCAAAAACGTTCTGCATCCTACGAAGTAAATCAGTATAATAAACAAATTTTATCTTTTGTGCATCTCCCATTCCTCCAAGCTCAAGAGAAGAAATCAATCCATCTTCATTTCCATATATCCCAATAGGAAAAAGTTTATCATCCGACAACAACTTCCCATATTCAAGGCCAAAAATATATGAAGAAATAAGTCCATAAGCCTTAGAATTTGCTACCGGAACAGTCTCATTTTCTACAGGTTTATCTTGAATTACTTCTACTTTTGGGACAGGAGAACTTCCTCCATTTCCCCAACCAAAAACGAAAAACAAAAGAGCAAAAATTCCAACAACAAGAACAACTGCAAACCCAATAAGCTTAGCTTTTGTGATTCCAGCTTGCTCTAATATTTGCCAAAATTCAGATTTAAAATCATCATTCGCTTTCGAAATAGATGGCACGGGCTCAGCCTTTCCAGCACTTACAGTAGTTACATGAGGTAATGGATTTTTCTTAGCTCCACCTTCAATAACTTCAATTTTTACAGATTCTTTTTTATCTTGTTCAAAAGGATTAGCTTTCGGTTTTTCAGAAGCCACAGTTTTTGTATCAACAAAAGTTTTCTTTGAATCATCAGTTTTTTCAAAAGGATTTATAACTTTAGCTTCGCCACTTTCTTTTGCAAAAGGAGACATTACAGGTGCAGGTTTACCTTCCAAAGGCTTTTCCTTTTTATTAGTTTCATTTGGAATAACATGCTGTGGAACTGACTCTACTTTTACTTCAGGTTTTTGTTCCGGCTTTGTTTCAGGCTTTGTTTCAGATTTCGTTTCTGGCTTTTGTTCCTGTCTAGCAAATGGATTAACTGGAACAGCTGAATTCATAGGCTTTGGCTCTGGAACATTAGGTCTAGAGAATGGATTTATTGGAACATTCGGAACTGTAGGCTTTTGAGGAAGCTGTTCTATTTTTAGATCTGGTTTAGATTCAACAGGTTTAACTTCCAAAGGTTTTTCAGACTTTTGTTCTGGCTTTTGTTCTTGTCTGGCAAATGGATTAACTGGAACCGCTGAAGTAATAGGCTTTGGCTCCGGAACACTTGGTCTAGAGAATGGATTTATTGGAACATTCGGAACTATAGGTTTTTGAGGAAGCTGTTCTACTTTTAGATCCGGTTTAAACTCAGCAGGTTTTACTTCCAAAGGCTTTTCTGACTTTTGTTCAGGTTTTGTTTCAGGCTTGTGCTCAGGTTTTTGTTCTGGCTTTGCTGCTGGCTTCTGTTCTTGCTTTATTGCGGGCTTCTGCTCAGGTTTTATTTCAGCCTTTTGTTCAGACTTTTGTTCCTGTCTGGCAAATGGATTAACTGGAACAGTTGAAGTCATAGGCTTTTGCTCTAACTTATTTTCTTGTTTATTAGCTGGCTTAGATTCAGATTTATGTTCATTTTTTGCCTCAGGTTTTTGTTGCTTTTGCTGCATACGAGGACGTGGCTTTCCCTTACTCTCGAGCTGTTTTTCATTTTTTGCGGGAACTTTTACAAAATCATCTTTTTTGTACTCTATTTTTGTAGACTCTTGTTTTTTCCCATTAGAAAGATTTTCACTAGATTGAAGATTCGGTGGAGTGTCGTCTTTCTTAAGCTGAAAAGGCGTAAAAGGATTAATTGGAGCAACTATATCTTGTTTCAATTCATTTCTTTCTCCTTTAGCTTCAGTTTTTTTCACCCTTTCCCCCATTTTATTTTCATAAACAACACCCTCTTTTGTAAGAGGTTTCTCTACTTTTAAATCTTTATTATCTAAAGGCTTTTTACCGTCATCCCCGCCTTGTTGAGTAGTTTGGTCAGCCATAACAAAGTTAAATATATATTTCTATATATTATATCACATTTTTCACCCCATAAAAAGGCCTAAAATGACCAAAAACCACTAAAAACCTATATGAATAAACTTTAAATCATACGGTATGTTCCCTGCATCAAAACCATTCCCAACACGTAAGCGACAATAAAATAAGTCACAACACCCACAATAATTACTATAACAGTATCTTGTGAGTTCGTTTTGTGGTGATCAGGAAGGAAATAATAAGCAACAACAAGAGTCCATGCCATTGCACAAATATTTATCAAATTTGCTAATGAATAAGCATTAAATCCTATAAGAAGCATCAACAAAAATGGTATCACATTCAAAGACAAAATAGCCGCAGCAGGATAAGATAATGTCCTGAAAAACTCCAAGTCATTCCCCGCCCCTTTAAAGAATTTTTTAGACACAACACTCATAACAAAAATCATAGCAACAATTGAAACTATAGGTATAAAAATAGGCCATAATAAAAATCCACTAAAAATAGATCCAAATCCGGAAGGAAAAGATAAAATAGCCAAAATAAGAGTCACAACAAATGGCACAGTAAGAAAAATAACAGCCATTTTTGTAGCATGAGGTCTCTTTGAAACTTCTGCCATTTTTGGCTTATTCAACTTCACAATTTCCATAGCATCTTTCAATTCATTCATCAAAGAATCTTTATTTATTTCCATAATTACTTAGGTTAAAAACTACGATTAATATACATCGTGACTGAATAAATTCACAATATCTTTATAAAATCCCTTCAATACAGGGAATTTGTCATTATCAGAACAAATAAGAACACTTTGAACACCCCAATTTTTCCTAGAATATCCAATAGTCATCCTATAACTCTCATCTCCTTTGCATTTTCCAATATCACCTTTATCCCTAACTACTTTCAAAATAGATTCAATTTTATCAAAAAAATCACTACCAATCGTTCCACTAGACTTATTTCCACCATCAACTCCTTGATAAGAAACACTTAGCGTTCTCGTATAATAATCAGGAGAAATATCAACAAATTCCTTCTTTCCTTGATTGTCATAAACAATAGAAACTGTAGAAATTCTCACCAAAACATTAGGCAAAGCATAATAAACCACAGCCGAAAAGACAGTAATCAAGATAATAGCCACAAGCAAAACAATTTTATTTTTCATAAAAAACCTTTAGGACACCTATAAAATATCCTCTATAGAATAAAATGTCTAGAGCACGTCCGTTCTACTACTTCTTTGGAGCTGGAGCAGCGGCAACACCGGCTGCAGGAGCAGCGGCAGCACCGGCTGCAGGAGCAGCGGCAGCAACAGCAGCAACTGGAGTTTCCTCCTTCTCCTCTCTTGGAGCAGAAACGGTGATAACAGCATCCTCAGCATGATTCAAAACTGTAATTCCGTTAGGAACTTTTATGTCCTTAACGTGAATAATACTATGTAGATCGATCAAAGATGTAATGCTAACTTCAATGTCAGAAACCAAGTCTTTTGGTAGACATTTAACCTCAATATCGTCAAGAACTGGAGTCAAAATTCCACCAAGTTCCTTAACGGCAGGGGCGACACCAGTGAAACGAAGAGGAATATGAGTCTTGATTTCCTCATCCATTCTTACGTTGATCAAATCAACATGTTTTACTCTATCGTCCATTGGATCATATTGTAATTCGTGAACAAGCACTGTTTTTCTGTCTTTTCCGTCAATAACAAGCTCAATAATAGTATTGCTTCCAGCAGCCTTATAAGCCTGGCGAAATGTTTTGTAACTAGCCTGTAAAGAAAGATTCTTTATTCCTCTACCATAATACTCGATAGGAATAATGTTCTCTCTAACAAGTTCTTTTACCTTTACTTTAGGATCCCTAGTTGTGACTTCCAATATTACTTTTTCCATATAAATAGCTGCTAAAATGTTCAAGCGGGCATGAGTTTAAACGAAATAATTTCTTTAGGCAATAGAAAAATTGCAAAAACAACCTCCTATTGTTAAATTTTCCCCAGATTGCTAAAATCAACTGCGCAATTTAACTAAAATAAATATGTTTGAAAAAGCAAAAGAACTATACACTTTGCAGAAACAAGCCCGTGAAATAAAGAAAAAACTATCTCATACCCATATAGAAGCAGAACAAGATGGGGTAAAAGTAGTAATAAATGGCGAACAAGAAGTAGTCCAGATCGAAATAGCTGACGAAGCTATGACAGACAAGAAAAAACTAGAAAAAACTTTGGAAACTTGCTTCAATAAAGCCGTAAAGAAATCACAACAAATCGGCGCTGAATTAATGAAACAAGTCATGGGAGACAAAGGATTCCCAGGTCTTGGACAATAAAAAAGCATCCTCATGCTAAATTATATAAAACAGCTTATAAAAAAGAATCTGAAGTCATTACTTATACTTATTCCTATTGGAATAATAGTTTTAATTTCTACATATTACGAGTACACATTAATAATAAAAACTCCGATAGACGCTACAGATACAGCAAAAGTTTCATTTTTAATCAAAAAAGGAGACTCTCCAAAGAAAATTGGAGACAACTTAAAAGAAAAAGGACTTATAAGTAGTCCAAACTCTTTCTACGCATATATAAAGTTAAACAGTTTAGATAAAAGCATAATTGCTGGAAGATTTTATCTTCAAAAATCTATGAACATCATAGATATTGGAAAAGCAATCACAGATCCAAAAAACGCCGAGATAATAGTGACAATCCAAGAAGGACTAAGAATCGAAGACATTGATAAAAAACTAACTGACCTTGAAGTTATACAAAAAGGAGATTTTATGGCAGCAGCAAAAGCTTTTGACGGATGGAAATACTACAGCTTTCTAGATCAAAAAACTTTGAGCACATTAAAATATCCAATCGAAGGATATTTATATCCAGACACTTATTTCCTAAATCCAGTAGATTTCAAACCAAACAGATTAATATATGCAGCATTAGACAATTTTGAGAAAAAAACACTAGACATCATTCCATTAATAAAAAAACACTCTGTTAACGAAATTATCACAATGGCTTCAATAATAGAGAATGAAATATATGGAGAAGAAAACAGATCCCTTGTATCAGGGATTTTATGGAAACGTATAGAAAATAACTGGTTTCTAGGCGCAGACGCGACAATTCTTTATGTAACAGAAGATAGAAAAATAACTTCAGCAGACTTAGAGTTAGATTCTCCATACAACACACGAAAATCAAAAAGTCTTCCTCCTGGTCCAGTATGCAACCCTTCAATAGAAAGCATAAAAGCCGCAATGTTCCCAAAAGAAAGTCCATATTGGTACTATCTTACAGACAAAAACGGCAAAGCAATCTTCTCTAAAACAAACGAAGAGCACAATGCAAATAGAGCTAAACACCTATAAACCTTATGGTTTTGGGGTAGTAGTTGGTGCTGGTGCAGGAGTTACGACAGGAGTAGTTGGAGTTGTCGTAGCTTTTACAGGAGCATATATAACTTTAAATTTTAGGGCAGGGCTCTTATTTCCTTTATCATCAACAGCATAAACTTCATATACGTTCTCCCCTTCTTTCATATAACCATAATCTGCATTTGCATAATAAGCCCAAGTTTTATTCCCAGATTTAAATTTCTTTAATTCCAAACCATTTACTATAACTTTTACAGTTCCAGTAGATACATCTCCTTTCAAAATAGCTGGATTTGCAGAAACTGTATAAACACCAGCCTTGTCAGGTTTAGTTAGTCCACCAACAGAAACCACAGTCGGAGCAGGAAGCTTGCTTACTGCCAATTTTGGATCTTGTGGAGCTGTAACAACAGGGGCAGTCGTAGTTGTTGTTGCAGGAACAGTTGTTGCAGGTGCAGTACCGGAAACAACAGGAGCTACAGGAGTAGTTCCATCAGCAGCTGGAGTAACAACAGGAGTACCATCAGGATTTGTAGCAACTGGAGACGTTGCAACAGGGGCAACTACTTGTGGCTCAACTTTTACATATTTATCTCCATCCATAGATTTTTCAAACTTTGTAGGAGACTTATCTTCGTATTCATTCCAAAGATAGAAATCAGTCTTTTTGAATGCGTCAGAAATAGCATTAATAACGCTAGGACTCTGATATGCCCAATATTTAGTTAAAGCCGCAGAATTTACATCTATTTCCTGTCCAACACCAAGAGTATCAGTTTCCACAACTTTCTTTCCTTCTTTATCCATCACATTAATTTCCAAGTCTTTTCCATCTCCACTAAACACACGAACAATTTCATCAATACCATCATTTTCAATTTCAAAAATATTTCCTTTACTAGAAACAACTTCAAGATTTTTTGTATTTACAGTAACCAAAGTTTTAGAAGTATCTCTATAAACTTTGTTCATCCAAATTCTTCCGGAATTAAGTCCCAAAGTAATTGTTGGATCACTGCCACTATCAATAGAAGTAAATGCTACAGAAGTATTTCCATCCATTCTAAGAAGCGTTCCATCAAAAAATTCCACAATAAACTTTCCGTCACTACTACTAGAAACTTCATCTCCTTGCATAATTACAGCATCAGCAGTCAAATTAAAAAAGTCGTTAGTCCCCCATGTTTTCATTTTTGCATTTCCTGAAAGAATGTGGAGATAAGCACTTTTTTTGACATCAGAACCGGTAAAAGCGTTGTATAAGTTGTATGCCAAAATAACAATTATTCCAATACATAGAATAATTTAAAAAGGCATTACATAATCCATTACATTAAATTTTTTAGGAGTCCTATTTCTGTTGTAATACATAATAAATCCTTATTAATATATTTATAGGACAATATTAAACCATCCTCCGTCAAAATGAAAATAATATTTTATATTTTAGAAGATTTTCTACATACCCATTTCCTTCTTAATAACGTTAATGTCTCTAACCAACCTAACGTTTTTCTTTAAATCTTCAGCAATTTTAGAACATGCATGCATTACAGTAGTGTGATTTCTGCCTCCGAACACAGAACCAATTTTCTCATAAGATTCATTTAGTTCTTGTTTAATCAAATACATGCAAACTTGTCTTGGAGTACTTATTTCCATATGTCTGTTAGATCCCATCAATTCATCTTTTGTAACATTGTAGTATTCAGAAACAAGATTTATTACCTCCTCAGAAGTTTTGATATAACCAGATGCTCCTTTAGCTTCTACATCAAATCCAATGATATGATGAGCTTTATCCATTCTCTTTATAATTTCAGCCACCATTTTTATCGTAGGAACTCGATCAAATAACTGACATTCAGCAGCTATTTGTTTCAAAACACCCTCAAGAGCTCTAACATTTGTATTCACATTCATAGCAACAAATTCAAGAACTTCAGGATCAACAAGGATCTGACTTTCACGACATTTCTGTTGTAAAATAGCGACCTTAGTCTCGAAATCAGGCATAAGTAATTCAACAACCATTCCCATCCCAAAACGACTCTTTAATCTCTCATCAAGGTCATCCAATTCAGAAGGAGGTCTATCTGAAGTAATAACGATCTGCTTATTTCCTTGATACAATTCATTGAAAGTGTGGAAAAATTCCTGCTGAGAAGAATCCTTTCTAGCAAAGAACTGAACATCATCAACAAGGAAACAATCCACATTCCTATATTGATCTTTAAATTTCTGCATATATCTCTTTCCGATAGCTTCTACTACTTCGGTAACAAATCTTTCTGCAGTTACGTATTTTATAACCTTTTCAGGATAATATTTCATAATTTCATTACCAATAGCCTGAATCAAATGAGTCTTACCGATACCAACTTTTCCATATATGTATAGAGGATTATAAATTCCTCCAGGCATATTTGAAACAGCCATAGCCGCTGCGTGAGGAAGCCTATTGTCTCTTCCTACAACAAAACTATTTAATGTGTATCTGGAATTTAACATCTGACTTGTAACCTCAGCCTGCTGAAATCCTCTTTGTACTCTAACTTCATTCAAATTTCGAACTTTTCTAACTTTCTTCTCTTCATCCTTGATCAACTCTTTCACATCTACAGCTCCAAAAGATTTATCAGTAGGAAGATTGCCATTAATCTCATATACAACTTCAGAAACCTCAGGATTCTGTTCCTGAAGAGCTTGTAAAATCTTTAATGAAAACTTCTCTTTTAACCAATCGTGAGCATAAACACTAGGGACTCCAACTACCACTTTCACATCCTCTATTCTCAAAATAGCAGTGTGCTGAAACCAAGTTAAGAAATGAGGCTTTGATATTGTTGGTTTTAATCTATCTAAAATAGATAACCATAAATCCCTGTTTTCCATAGGATAAAAAGCTTTAAAAAAATTATGCCCTAAACCTTCCAAACATTGCCCGTCTCCAAAAGTCTTAAATTTGCCCATAAAACTTTTGTAGGACCACATATTAATCATAAAGAGTCCCCTTCTCAAGCCTTTTATTAGCCAAAAACCGACATACTAGATATGGTAATTTATAGTTCACAAAACACTACAGTTAGTAAAAATATATACCAATCACAACATTCGCTACCTTTGTAAATCATCCGAGAATACAAATTTGACAACCCTAGCAAGTACAAAAATTTACTATCAAAAATCTTGGCTTATTTAAACCAAACAGGTGTTGTAAAAAATTCCTACCATGAAAGAACAATCTTCTCTATATCGCTATAGGTAACAGCCAAAATCAAAAGTATTATTAGACAATATCCGATCATATGAATAATTGCTTCAAGTTTTTGATTAAACCTTCGAGCAAAAATCAGCTCAAATAAGACAAAAATGATACGTCCACCATCCAAAGCAGGCAAAGGCAGAATATTAATAACCGCTAGACTAAGCGAAAGAAGAGCCATGAACCGAAGTAACGAAACAAACCCTTCGTCCACGAAAACAGAAGTCATTTTTGCTATACCTACAGGACCGGCTACATCCTCTGCAACAGTTTGAGTTTTTACCAAATTTACAACAAAATCAGTAAACATAGTAGCGGTCAATTTAGACATTCTCACCATCTCGTAGAAAGATTTGTAAGCCGCCACATACACAGGATATTTTTCATTCTTTATCTCCATTACCGAAGAACTCAAAACGGCATTATACGCGCCCAAAACCTGTCCTTTTCCATATACATCAAGAGGCGAAAGTAAAACCCCTATTCTACCTTCATTACTTGGTTTTATATAATAAGAAGCGGTTTGGCCATCTCTCTCTACAAAAAACGTCAAAGTCTTTCCAGTATTAGTTTTTACATAAGAAATCACGTCTTCCGGCACAAATTTCTTTTCTCCATTAATAGACAATATAATATCTCCAGAATGTAAATTTGCCTTTGCTGCAGGCGTATCTAGAAGTACTTCAGAAATAATAACCTTCTTTAAAGCTTCCGTATTAAAATTCACTTTGTGAATAACTCCCTCTCTATACACTTCCATTTCTATCTGCTCACCACCTCCAAGTTTTTGATAAAATTGATCAGTATCATAAATTTGAGAACCATTAATTTTCAAAACAGCATCTCCATTTCTAAGCCCAGCAACATATGCACTAGAAGAGTCTGAGAGATTTACAACT
>Ga0172369_10001095_pt1 | contig 39711 bp, 39 predicted proteins | sample LakKiv25m_FD_114539 | JGI IMG/M metagenome (GOLD analysis project Ga0172369, IMG submission 114539) | Freshwater microbial communities from Kabuno Bay, South-Kivu, Congo - kab_022012_11.25m | ecosystem: Environmental > Aquatic > Freshwater > Lake | place: Democratic Republic of the Congo... | reverse complement strand
TCTCAAAAGAGCGGCCACCGATCCACCCTCCTTACCCAACGGTATCGCCAGCCCCTGCTTTTCGGTGTAAAACAGCGGCAAAATATTTCTTGACAAGCAAAAACAGCCCCCCTATACTCCGCCTGCCGAAAAGCAATGTCTTATCAATTATCAATTAATAACGTTCCCTGAGCATTTTTGTCGCTGCCTCCGTGCCTTGTCCCCAATATTCGGCAGCCGGCAGAATTTCTATCTTGTCGCCCTCGATGTTGATCAGTGAAGGCGTTTTTGCGCGTCCGGTAACCACCAGACCGTCGAAGCCACAGTAGCGGAGTTCCGGCGCGAAATAACCGCCGCAGGAGGAATCCCCCCAGTGGCCGGTGAGCGGTGAACAGCCGGCGACACTGCCGCGGCTGGCGCCCGACAGCTTCAACCCTGCAAAAGGACCGTTCGTAAAGATCAGCATTGCTTCAGGGTCAAGCGGAGCGAGGGCGAAATTCCCCCGTTCCCTGAAAATCTTGGCGGCCAGCCCACTGCCCCCGATGTAGAGGCGATACCACTCCTCGGGCAGGGTCTCCATTTCGACCAAGCCCTTAGTGAGATTGATGTTGATAATCTTCCCGGTATTCCCGAACACTGAGCCTCGCTTCCTGTTCATCGTTCGCCCCTTCACGCAATGATATGCAAATCAGATTAATGGGAGTGTTTATTGGCCGCGTACCCGAGGACCATAATTAATGCATGAATACAATATCCCACCGGACGGGTTAACGCAGGGAACCCGCCTGGCGGAGAAATTGGCTTCTATTTAATGATCTTGTCTTCCATGCCCAGTTCTTTGAGTGTCTTTTCGTAGATAGTTGCGACCTTTTTAAGTTTGGGCGCGAGCTTCAAAAGGCCAGTCGCCGAACCCTTCACCCGGATTTTTTTGCGGGTAATCGCCATGACGGGGTTCAGCTTGTTCAACCAGGAGAGGTGAGCGTCATCGGCGGAGAGGCTCATCGTCAGATCAGGTGTTTCCGGAGGAGCACCGGCACCGAAGGCGTATTTGCCTGCACGGGAATCAACCCAGACGGAACAACCAGGTCCGCTTTCAGTATAATCGTACAGGATGAGCTGGTTGACCTTTTTCATTGCTTCTTCAAATTCCGGGTCTTTGGCGATGTTTTCCATCAACTTCGTGATCGCCGTTACCGCTTCTTGTGGATCCTTCCAGTATTGCATGATTCATTTCTCCTTTCTAATTAGCCTGCAAATAGAGGTTTACAATATCTTCTTCTTCGACATAGCGGGGATTGTAGCTGATCTGCCCATCGCCGGCGGCCAGTTCCACCAGCGGCTGCAAGGCATCCCGGTCCGCGGGGACGTTGAAATCATTCAGCGTCTGCGTCAGCCCAATTGTTGCCAAAAGCCCCTTCACTGCGTCAACTGCCGCCTCAGCCGCTTCCCGCGGCTCCATTTTACCGGTCTCGATCCCCATCGCATCGGCTATCATCTTGAATCTTTCGGCACTCTCGTCCGTGATGTTGTACGCCATCACATGCGGCAGCATGATCGCGTTTGCAAGGCCGTGCGGGATTCCATAAAGGGCGCCGAGGGAATGCGCCAGGGCGTGTACCGCCCCGGTCATCGTGTTTCCGAACCCCATCGCCGCCATGGAACTGGCCAGCATCATGTTGCCCCGCGCCTCGCTGTTTTCAGGCTCCTGAACAGCTACCGGCAGATACTTGAAAATCAGTCGGATGGCATGCAGGTCAAGCGCGTCGGCAATCGGCTCCGCGCCGGTTGACACAATGGACTCGATCGCATGGGTCAGCGCATCCATCCCGGTAAAGGCGGTGATTTTCGGGGGGAGCTTGAAGGTAAGCTCCGGATCGAGCATCGCGATGTCCGAATTGCAATAGGGATGCGTCACCGAAAGTTTCGCCTTCGCAACGGTGTCAAGGACAACCATTGCGCTGGTCACCTCGCACCCTGTTCCCGCCGTTGTGGGAAACGCGATATGGGGTTTCAGCGGCGTTGCCCCGTCCCACAATCCCCCCTGATCGGCAAGGGGCTGAAAGTCGTCACCGCCATTGCCAATCAGGATGTTCACCGCCTTTGCGGTGTCCATAACGCTCCCGCCGCCGACGGCAATCATGCAGTCGGCGTTGACGCTGCGGTAAAATGCCGCCCCGGCGTTGATCACCTCGATCCGAGCATCCTGCAGGATGCCGTCAAACACACCGGCAAGATCAAGAACGGAGTCCCTGATCTCGGCGATCACCATCTCGGCGACGCCGGCATTGACCAGGCCGCGGTCGGTGAAGACGGCCACCCTCGTCCCGCCGAGCTGCGACATCTCGAAGCCGACCTCCTTGCGGACGCCCGGCGCATACAAAATCCGCGGCCGGTTCACCCAGGTAAAGAATGGCTCAAACGCAATATCCGGATATCTCATCTTTCACCTCCACAACCATTATGACGCGGTCGTTTCTTCCCTTAACGCCAGAAAATCCGCGCCGTCCGTTTCACTCATTCTTGTACATGCCGTCGATCATATTCTTGAATTTTTCCACGACCACCTTTCTTCTCATTTTCAGGGTTGTCGTCAGTTCGCCTGTATCATGGGAGAAATCGTCCTTGAGTATTTTGTAATACTTGATGGTTTCAAACTTGGCAAGATGGGAATTCCGCTCGGCAACGATTTCGTCGAATACCTTTATGAACTGGGGATTATCGGCAAGATCGCGGGGGGCGGCAGTTTTTATGTTGTGTTTCGCCGCAATGCCCGCCGCGATATCCCAATCGATATTCATCAGCGCCACCAGATACTTACGGCGATCCCCGACCACGCAGAACTGGGTGAAGAGCGGGTTTTCCTTGAAGATGGTCTCGATCTTCTGCGGCGCCACGTTCTTGCCGCCGGAGGTGATGATCAGGTCTTTCTTCCGGTCGGTGATGTACATCATCCCCTTTTCGTCGAAACGACCGATATCGCCGGTCTTGAAGTAGCCGTCCGGGGTGAAGGCCGCCTTCGTCTCCTCCTCCATTTTCCAGTAGCCGCTGAACATGCCCGCTCCCTTGACGAGTATTTCCCCGTCTTCGGCAATTCTGAATTCCATGCCGGGAAGGGGCCGACCGACCGAACCGGGCGAGAAGTCGTCAAGGTTGCTCAAGGTGCCGCCGCCGATGGTTTCGGACATACCCCATCCTTCCAGAATAAAGATACCCGCCGCGTTGAAGAAGTTGACAATCTCCCGCGCAATCGGGGCGCCCGCCGCGCATATCCAGCGGATCCGACCGCCCAGCGCCATCTGGAGCTTTTTGAAAACAAGCGCGTAGGCGAGCTTATACTTCAACTGCAGCCCGAAAGGAACAGGTATTTTCTTTTCATTGCACTGGCTCACCTCGCTTCCCACCTTCTCTGCCCAGCCGAAGAGCTTCTGGACAACGGGCGGTTTCTTGCTGACTTCCAGTTGCATCTTCTGGTAGATTTTCTCCAGAACCCTCGGCACCGCAAACATGATCGTCGGCTGTTTCGCCTGAATATCATGGACCGCCGTATCGATAGACCCGGCCATGCTCTTTCGTATTCCCTTGTACATGCAGTAAAGATGAACCGGAACGCGCTCATAGATGTGGCTGAGCGGCAGAAAACCGACGACGTTGTCCGTGTCGTATCCGTAAGCCGGCTTGACGGCGTCAAGGGCGTGAATATTCGCGATCAGGGCCCGGTGACTGATCATCGCCCCCTTCGGAACGCCGGTTGTCCCCGAGGTGTACTGCAACAGGGCCAGATCGCCCGGTTTTACCGCATCGCCCAGTTTTTCAAACAGGGAGGAATCCTGGCTGTGCTTCTTTCTGCCAAGCTCAAGCAACGCTTCAAAAGTAATGATTTTTTTGCCATCGGCGCGCTTTTCCGGATCATCGATCAGGACAATCTTCTCCAGGCAGGGGTTACTGGCCATCGCGACCTCGGCCTTCTTCAACTGCGGATAACCATCGACAACCATCACTTTTGAACCGGAGTTTTTGATGATCGTATCGACCTCGTCATTGTTTACCGTCGCATAAATCCCGAAAACACACGCCCCGATCCCCAGGCCCCCCATATCCGAGTAAACCCACTCCAGACGGTTTTCGGAGAGGATGGCGATAAAGTCCCCCTTGCGCACGCCAAGCTCATAAAAACCGAGGCCGGCGGAGCGGGCCCGGTCGTAGTATTCGTTCCAGGTGGCCGAAACCCATCCGTCCGGCATCTTCTTTTCGACGCATGCCTTGTCCCCGTAATTCTTGACCCGATCCCGAAAAACTTTGATGATTGTTGTTTCGTCAGCTATGTTCATATCTACTCCCTCGCAGTGAAAGCCCCGTGACGCCCGAAAGCGGCACGGGGCCGATGTTTCGTTCTATTCGTAAATCCATTCCGAATCGACCCGCCAGTGGATCTTCACCGGATCCGCCTTGAAGATGCGAACAGCGTCTCCCCCGCCCCGCTTGTCCGGTCTCCAGGTGATCGGCGTCATCAATCCGGTATCGAAACCCTTGAGCGTCTCCGCGGCCTTAATAAATTTCTCGCGCGTCAGGTCTCTGCCCGTGCGCTTGAGCACCTCGCCGAGAACCCATGCGGAATGAAACGCCCAGAGGTTCATCAGATTGTCGGCAGAGCACATCTTGTATTTGACAGTCAAGTCCTTAAACAGCGTAATGCCCGGATTGGACTCCTCGATGACGTCCCGGGCGTACGTTGACATATACAGACCATTGGAGTAATCGATGGAATCTCCGGCAAGCTCGACAACCTTGCGCGATGCGACGGCCGAGGAACAGACGTAGGCAGCCTTGTACTGGATACGCTGCGCTTCCTTGAGGATCGAGGCCGGTTCCCGGACATTGCCGTGCACAAAGACATGGGTAACCCCCGCCTGCTTGCACTGGGCGATTTGGGAGCTGAAGTCGGTGGCGCCCCTCTTGTACGAAAGGGCCAGGACATTCTTGAGCCCATAGACCTTCTCGAAACCCGACTGCGCCCCCTTAAGCCACTGCTGACCGGTAACGTCATCCTGGTAGATGACGGCTCCAACGGGTTTGGCTACTTTCCATGTGTCCTTCATGTGCCGGACCGCAAGCACCGCGGCGGTGATATAGCTCGTATCAACCAGGAACACGTACTTTCTTGGCGGGTTGGTGAGCATCTCGTTGGCCGTACCGGCGGGCAGCATCGGAACCTTGTGCTCTTCCAGAAAGGGAAGAATGGCGAAGATACCCGCCGCACCCATGTTCATCGACATGCAGAAGACATTGTCCTTCGTCACGAGCTTTTTAGCCGCCTGAACGGTTCTCGGGGACTGAAATCCGTCATCCTCCAGAAGAAACTTGATCTTCCGGCCATGGATACCGCCTGTTTCGTTGATGTGCTTGAAATACATGTTGGCGCCGTCCCGCCAGCTCTGTCCCATGAAGGCCAGTGGACCGGAAAGATCCATCGTGCTTCCGATACGGATCTCCGTGTCCGTCACCCCCTCTTCAGCCCCTGCGATTCCACCAAAAAGCAGAAAAACCGACAGCAACACGCCCGATACCACCATCCACAATCTTGCTTTTTTCATCGTTGCTCCTCCTTTCGTACCAGCCATTCCTGTAATGATCCATCCCGCTACTTCTCTATTATCCATGCTGCCAAGACCCAGCCGCGGCGCTCCTCTGCCGTCCGTCAAACAGGCAAGCATCGCCGCTTCTCCTTTCCGCCGTACCGATGGCGCCCCTCGCGACTACCCACGGTACATCCCCTCGATCATCTCCTTGTATTTCTTGTTGACGTAGTTGCGCTTCAACTTCATCGTCGCCGTGAGTTCCGGATCCTCGGCCTGCAACTCGACATCGATCAGACTGAATTTCCTGATATTTTCCACCCTCGCCAGTTCTGCGTTGACGCGGCGGACCTCGCCGTCGATCAGATCGATGACCTCCTTCTGATGGCAAAGGCTTTTAAAGGTTGTAAACGGCACCCTGTTTTTCTGGGCGTAGTCCGTCACGTTCTCCTTGTCAATCATGACAAGGCAGGTCAGGTAGGGTCTGCGGTCGCCGATAACGACAGCGTCGTTAATGTAGATGCTGGCCTTGAGCTTGTTTTCGATGTACTGGGGAGTGATGTTTTTTCCGCCGGCGGTAATCAGGATGTCCTTTTTCCTTCCGGTGATCGTGAGATACCCATCCTCGTCCAGCGCCCCGATATCCCCGGAATGGAGCCAGCCGTCCTTGACGTACTCCCGCGTCAGTTCCGTGTCCTTCAGATACCCTTGAAATACGTTCGGCCCCTTGACCATGATCTCACCGTCTTCGGCGATCTTGACCTCAATGCCGGGAATCGGCTTCCCCACCGTACCGAGCTTGATATCCCCCCGAAACTGGATCGATGTGGGACCTGTATCTTCGGTCTGTCCGTACACCTCTCCAACCTCCAGACCGATGGCGTGGAAGAAACGGAGGATCTCCGGCGCGATGGGCGCCCCCCCGGAAATCAGATGGGTCGCCCTGTTGAGTCCGATCAAGCGGCGCGTGTTGCGAAAAACGAGAAAATCGGCCAGCGCGTTCAACAGAAAAAGGGCGGGCGGGATTTTCTTTCCTGCCAGCTTGAAGGCGCTCCTCTGTTCCCCGATCCGGATCGCCCAGAAGAAGACCTTCCGTTCGATCCACAGCGCCTCTTTGATCGTCATAAAGACGGACGAGTAGAACTTCTCCCAGAAACGGGGGACGGAAAAGAAAAGTTGTGGTTCCACCTCGCGCAGGTCGTTGGGAACGGTGTCCATCTTCTCGGCAAAATTAACGATCTCTCCACACATCAACTGCATGAATGTGGTGTTGTTGCGCTCGGCCACGTGACAGAGAGGCAGGAACGACAGCACCTCCTCCCTGCCCGTGTACTGCCCGATTTCCACAAGCTGGCCGTTGGTCCAGATGACGTTTTTGTGGGAGATCATCGCCCCCTTAGGACGTCCGGTCGTCCCGGAGGTGTAAACGATGAAACAGGTATCCTCCGGACCGACTCCCGCAGTCAACCTGTCGAAGAGGCCCGGGTTTTCATCAATGTGCCGGATGCCGATTTCCCGGAACTCCTCGTAGCTGATCACCTGTGGATCGCTAAAACCGCGCAGCCCCTTCATGTCGAAAACGATGATCTTTTTCAGTAGCGGCAGGCTATTGCGCACTTGAAGGGCCTTGTCGAGCTGCTCCTCATCCTCGGCGAAGTAGAGCACCGAGTCCGAATGGGAGAGGATGAACTCCACCTCGTCGGGTGCGTTGGTCGTGTAGATGCCGACGGTGATGCCGCCGGTGCAGATGCATCCGAGGTCGCAGTAGAGCCATTCGGGTCTCCCGTTGCTGAGAACCGAGACACACTCCCCTTTTGCCATCCCGAGGGTGTGCATTGCCATCGCCGCGATTTCTACCTCCCGATGGTAACGCTCCCAGGTGATATCGCCCCATACACCGAGTTGCTTGTAACGAAAAGCCGTGCGGGTTTTCCACTCCCTCGCGCGCCGGAGGAAAAGTCTGGGAACGGTATCGTCCCCGGAATCCGGCTTATTTACGTATTGTGTTGTCACTGCGGCTCCTTGCACATTCACTTATTGAGTGATTTCCATACCTCTGTCATCGCCAAACCTTTTTCTTTTTCCAGCGTCTCGTCCCCCGGATCCCCTCCTCGCGGACACCGAGGTAAAACTCCTGGACATCGGGGTTGTTCTTCAGCGCCTCGGTGGTATCGTCCATGACGATACGCCCCATCTCGAGGATAAAACCGTGCGTTGCCAGATCCAGCGCCATCCGCGCGTTCTGCTCCACCAGAAGAATCGTCGTTCCCTCCTGCTTGTTGATCACCCGGATGATCTCGAAGATTTTCTTGACAAACGCCGGCGCCAGCCCAAGGGAAGGCTCATCCAGAAGCAGAAGGCGGGGGCGGGACATCAGCGCACGGGCAATCACCAGCATCTGCTGCTCGCCGCCGCTGAGCGTGTCGGCGAACTGGTCCCGCCTCTCCCGGAGGATGGGAAAATAGCCGTACATCCGTTCGATATCCCGTTCGATCTCCTTCTGGTCGCTCCGGATAAAGGCGCCCATCCGCAGGTTTTTGTACACGCTCAAATCCTGGAACACCTCCCGCCCCTCCGGAACCTGGGATATGCCCATTCTGACGATCGCCTCCGGCTCCAGGTTGTTTATCCCCGCGCCTCTGTACGTGATCGTACCCTTGTCGGGGGCAATCAGGCCTGATATTGTCCGGAGAATCGTCGTCTTTCCGGATCCGTTGGCTCCGAGGATCGCAACAATACATCCTTCTTCAATCGCGATGGATATCCCCTTGGCCACGTTGACAGGCCCGTAGGAAACCTCAAGATTCTTCGTTTCGAGCAGCGAGGCCATAATTATTCCCCCAGATACGCCCTGACAACGTCAGGGTGGTTGACGACTTCAGAAGGTTTCCCGTCCGCCAGCAGCTCACCGTAATTCAGAGCGGTGATACGATCGCAGACATCCATGACGAGCCGCATGTCGTGCTCGATAAGAAGAATCGTGATACCGAAATCGGCGCGTATATCCTCCAGCCAGAAGGCAAGATCCTGTGTTTCCTCAACGTTGAGTCCGGACGATGGCTCGTCCAGCAAGAGAAGCTCCGGCTCCATGATAAGGGCACGGCCGAGCTCGACCACCTTGCGCACACCGTACGGCACATTACCGACCCTCTCCATCCGGTAGGCATGAAGATCAAGGAAATCGATAACCTCTTCGACCTTTGTCCGAAAGAAAAGCTCCTGGGTACGGGCGCGTCCCCAGAAAACAGCATCTTCAAAAATCCCCGTCCGGCGTCGGGCGTGGCAGCCGAGGAGGAGGTTGTCCATGACGCTCATCATCGGCAAAAGCTCGATGTTCTGAAACGTACGGGCAATCCCTGCATCGACAACATGGTACGGCTTGATGCGGGTGATGTCCCGTCCCTTGAACGTCACTGTACCGGCGTCGGGGCTGTAAACCCGACTGATGCAGTTCAACAGCGTCGTTTTTCCGGCACCATTGGGGCCGATCAGGGCATGGATCATCCCCTTTTGAACCTCGAGATCAACGTTTCGCAGGGCCATGATCCCTCCAAAACTGATCGATATCGTATCAACTTTCAGTAGCGTCTCGCTCATCATCACACTTTCCCGATAATCGATAATCCGGCAGAAAGAAAACTTCTCCTCGAAGCTACTGCGCGGATTTAGTGAATTTTCGCGTTCTCTTGAAGGTGTCCCTTTTGTAAAACGGGAACATCTCAAAAAAGAACCTGACCTTCAGCCAGCGACCGTAGATTCCCATCGGCTCGAACAGAATAAACACGACCAGAAGCACGCCGTAAATCGTTCCCTGCAACCCCACCTGCCCGGCGATCGCCGGGGGGAGGTAATCCTTGGCCAGGGCAATGAGTTCCGGCAGGAAGGTGATGAAGATTGCCCCATAGATCGAGCCGTGGATGGAACCCAGGCCGCCAATGATAATCATGATCAAAAAATTGATCGATACGATCACATCGAAATTTTCCGGCCCGATAAACTGCATATGACAGGCAAACAACGCCCCTGCGATCCCGGTATAGAAGGCGCTGACCGCAAACGCCGTCGTTTTGTAAACGGCGAGGTTGATCCCCATCGATTCCGCTGCGGGCTCGCTGTCCCGCACCGCGCAAAGCGCCCTGCCGGTAGGCGTGCGAAGCAGGTTTTTCGTAATCAGGATCACCACGACAAGAATGAAAAGCACCAGGTAGAAGTATGAGGTATCCGAGCGAAAATCGATCGGCCCCAGGTGTGGTCTGACAAGCTGCCGGCCGTTGACGCCGTTGGTGACGTACTCCCAACTGTGGATCACCTGCTCCATGATAAAACCAAAACCCATCGTCGCGATGGCCAGATAGAGTCCCTTCATCCGGAGGGCGGGAAGACCGATGAAAATTCCCAGGAGCGCGGACAGGAAGGCGCCCGCGGGCAGGGCGAACCAGAAAGAGACGCCTTTGTCTCCAAGAAACGCCGTGGTATAGGCTCCGACGGCGAAAAAGGCGGCATGGCCCATCGAAATCTGACCTGCATAGCCGGTCAGGATGTTCATCCCCAGCGCCACGATGGCGTATATGGCGGCAAGGGTCAGAAGTGATGTCCAGTACGTTCCCGCTTTGAGGGGGGCACCAATCAAAACGAGCATCAAAAGGCCGTACCACACGGCCGTGCTTTTAAAGCGGAAAAACCGGATATCCTGGAGGTAGTTTGTTCTCTTGATAAACCGCATTATTACACCCTCTTTCTCTCCTTGCCCCCCAAAATTCCCTGGGGACGAATCAACAGCACCAGGATCAGAATAATGTAGGCGAAGATGTCTTTAAAGCCTGAAGGCAGGTAAATCCCCGCCAGACTTTCCGAAACACCGATGACAATCCCCCCGATGATCGCCCCGGGGATGCTGCGAAAGCCTCCCAGAACGGCAGCCGGAAAGGCGCGTAACCCGATGAAACCCATGTTATAATTGACAAAATGGATAGGCGCCAGTAGAATCCCTCCGACGGCGGCGACAACGGCGCTCAATGCCCAGATATTGGAAAAAACCCTCTTCACCCCAATTCCCATCAGATAGGCGGCCAACTGGTTCTGCGAAGTCGCCTCCATGGAGATGCCCATCCGGGTTCTGTTGAAGAAGTAGAAAAGCAGCCCGACCAGAACGACGGTAACTCCGATGATCCAGATATTTACAAGCGAAAGGGCCAGCCCGCCAAACCGGACAGGAACATCGGGAATGCCGCCGACAAACCGGTAGGTATCATATCCCCAGATCATCCCTGTCACGTTGCGGATGATCATTCCCAAGCCCACCGTAACCATCAGCATCGACAGGACCGATTCCCCGACCAGGGGACGCAGAACGGAGCGTTCAAGCAGGGCGCCGAAAACGGCCATGACCAGAAGCGTCAAGAGAATCGAAAGCACGAAAGGAATGTGCAGGAGGGTGGTAAAGGTGTAGGCGACAAAAGCCCCCAGCATCATGATGTCGCCCTGTGCAAAGCTGATCACATCGGTCGCCTTGTAAATAAGGATAAAACCGACGGCCACCAGTGCGTAGATAGATCCAATGGATATGCCGCTCACAATCTGTTGCAGTGCCTGGGAATCCATACCCCTCCTTTTTTGGAACCCGCTGAAGCCTCTCTGGAAACTCGTTCTCTGTCCATTGCGCAGGACACAAATAACCCACTGACATCAACTAAATCATTGCAAACAGAACCCATTGTTTCCATCTGCAAAGTACCGGCGCCCCATGGCGGCGGCGTCCGAAAAACACAATTGTTCGTTTCGTTTGCGTACCCTGCCTGCCCGGGCAGGGATAAAAACAGCGAAAGGTTGCACCGTGACGACAAAAATCGCTAAATGCGAGATGCCGCCACCGCCCTCACCTGGGCGCGCAGGTTCGTCTCGTAGGCGTTTCTTTCCTGATAGACGGCCTGTTTTTCATCGTATTCCACCCGGACGATCCTCCGGGCGGCATCCTCCACATCGCCATGGGACCCATCGAGATACGCATCGATCATCTCCCGGTAGCGGAGGGTATCCTTCCTGGCCAGATCAAAAAATCTCGGAACATCATCACCCGTGTAGTAGAACAGATGCGACAGCGCGAGAATCCTGACATCCGGCAGCAATGCCGCCAGTTTTTCCATCGAATGAAGATAATCCGTCAGGGAGGAGAGGAACTCCACCTTGACCTCGTCTTCGGTTTCCCGAATGGCGTTCCCCAGCGCCTCGCCGGGAAAGAGGATTCCCTCCTCGGGGAAAAAGAATGAGAGGTGATCCTTCGTATGTCCCGGCGTCTCATAGACCACGCAATGCGTATCTCCGATCGCGACGGTATCCCCTTCGCCCAGGGTGCGTGCAAAGGGAACGGCTTCGATCCGGATGTCCTCCTCTTCGGGATGTTCTGGAATCAGATCGCTGAAATAGGCCCACGTCTGCCGGCTTAAAAAATTCATCGTCTGAAGAACGCTCTCTTTTTCGAGAAGGCGCTCGGTGAGCGCATGGCCGAGAACGCCAAGCGACGGCATGTGCCGGGAAAGATACGCCGCCGCGCCGAAATGGTCGTAATGTCCATGCGTCACGAGAAGCAGGGGAGGGACATCACCGCCCGCGCACCCGTTCAGCCCTTTTTGGTACGCCGGGGCAAGGATATTCAGGCCTGCCTCGATCATCAGGCATCCCCGGCTTCCCCGGACGACATACCCCGGATAGACCGGATGGCCGCAGGCCGTAATCCGCTTGTTGATCTCCCCTTCCGCCACACAACGCATCGTTCGTTTCCTGTCAGTACGTGTAGAATCCCCGTCCCGTTTTCCGTCCCAGCCGGTTTTCGGCAATCATCCGGTCAAACAGGGGCGAAGGTTTGTAACGCTCCTCACCGGTCATCGCGTAGAGGGCCTTCAGCGCGTTGTACGCGACATCCACCCCGGCCATATCCATCACCTCCAGCGGTCCCATCGGGTGATTCGCCCCGAGTTTCATCGCCGCGTCAATATCCTCCGCTGTTGCCATCCCCTTGTCTATCTGATCCGCGGCCTCGTTGTAGAGCAGACAGAGGAAACGGTTCACGATAAATCCGGGGACGTCCCGCGCGATCACCGGCGTCTTTTCCAGCGATTTGACAAAATCAACCGCCGTCTGGAGAACATCCTCCCCGGTCTTTTCTCCCTGGATTACCTCGACAAGCTTCATCACGGGAACCGGGCTGAAAAAATGGGCGCCGACCACTCGCCGGGGGTTGCCGGTAACGGATGCAATCGCCGTGATGCTCAGAGTTGACGTGTTCGAGGCGAGAATCGTACCGGGAAGGCAGAGACGATCCAGTTCGGAGAAAATCTTCTGTTTGACGGAGAGATCCTCAAAAACGGCCTCAATAACCATATCCACGTTTTGCACCGCCTCTGCCAGGCGGGTGGATGGATGGAGCCTCCCCATCGTTTCGGCAAACTGTCCGGAGGTCATTTTCCCCCTGGCAACTTTCTTTTCGAGAAAACCCCGGATCGTAGCGACTCCCCTGTCAACGAATTTCTCCTCCGTATCGACCAGCGTCGTTTCTATTTTGTGCTCAATGGCTGTCTGGGCAATGCCGGCCCCCATGGTTCCGGCGCCGATAACGCATATTTTTGCAATCATTTTTTCTCCTTTTTCAATAGCCCTCTGTTATTTCGGCCATCGTTAAACGGACATGTCATCCCGCGCAACAACCGGGATCACCGGCAAGTGCGGTTCCATCCCTTCACGCCTTCTCGAAATATCTGATATCCTGAATATTTCCCTCCATCTCGCCGGCATCCCTGAAAACTGCGCGCACCTTCATCCCAACCTTCAGATTGCTTACGTCGGTTTCGTTGATGATGTGGGAAAAGATGTTGTCCGCTCCGTCCATCCTGATATAGCCGTAGGTGTAGGGAACCGGTCGCTGCACGCCGGTCGCCGGGTCGATGAACGGGTAGTTGACAACCGAAAATGCCGTCAGCGTTCCCACGTCGGAAAGGGGAATCAGCTCGTCCATCGGGACAAAACAGGCGCCGCAGATGCGCCGGGGAGGAACGCTTATCTTCCCGCATTTCGGGCACTTTATCCCGATGAACCGGCGCTTTTCCTTCAGCTCCTGGAAAAACCTGCTTCCATACAGACCTACCGACCATTCATAGGGCATCCCCATCTCCGCCGACGAGACGGTAAGCAGCTCCGCTTCCTTTTTCGCTTCACTCATGCTCGAATCTCCTTTTGCCTCATTCGAAAATCGCGCTCTCAGGTTATTGAAATCATTGTATCTAACTTCCCTCCCTTTCAAGGGGAGGGGCAGGGTGGGGATGGGTTCGCCTTTCAGGGTTTTTCCGACCCGAGGATTATCACGTCCGACCACCAGCAACCGCCGAATCCGGTCGCCATCGCCGTTTTGACATCCGGAACCTGACGCTGGTCTCCCTTGCCCATGACCTGAATCGCCGCCTCCGCCGTACGGAGCATCGCGGTCGCCCCGATGCAGTTCGTGCTGATGACGCCGCCGGAGGGGTTGACGGGAATCCTGCCGCCCATGTTCGTGTTTCCATTCCGAATGAAGGCCGGTCCCTCGCCAGGGCCGCAGAACCCAAGCACCTCGATCCATTTGAGTCCCGCATAGGAATAGGGGAGGTAAAGCTCCGCAACATCGAGATCCTCGGAGGGATTTTTGATTCCCGCCTTTTCGTAGGCCTCCCGCGAGGCCCTTGCCAGCGAAATCAGGCCGGAGTCGTAATCAACATCGCCAAACCAGCTTGCCGCGTGTCGGACCGATGCCGCCTTGATCCAGGCCGGCTTCGGGGCGATCTTTTCCGCCACCCCTTCGGCGGCAAACACCACCGCGCACGCACCGTCCGTCCGGGGGCAGACATCAAGAAGTTTAATAGGATACGCAAGCATTGGCGATTCCATAACATCGCTTACCGTCACCGCCCGGTGCAGGTGGGCATAGGGGTTATTCATCGCGTTTCCCCGGTCGCGGACGGCAACAAGCGCCGCATCCTCCTGCGTCGCCCCGTACTGCTCCATGTAGGCCGACGCCTCCGTCGCGAGGCTCGGAATCGCCCCCGAATACGATGAGCGGTCCCAGATCGGGTCGCTGCAGGTAATGATCGCCCCGGTCGTGTCGCTTTCCGAATTCTTCTCCCAGCCAATCGCCAGTACCCGGTCAAACAGCCCGGACGCGACATGGTAAAGGGCCGCTATCGCAACAGAGGTTCCCGTCGTCCCTCCGGTTGTCACCTTCATGATTGGCTTCAATGCGGAGGTGGAGCCGCCGATGCTCCACGAATCCACGTAGTTGATCGCCTCAAAATGGTCCATATTGCCGATGACAACGGCATCGATGTCGTCTATCGTCAATTCACAGTCGGCAAGCGCCCTCGCCACCGCCTCGTGGATCATCTCCCGGCCGTTTACATCCAGGCGGTGGCTTTTATGATAGGTCTGTCCTGTTCCGACAATTGCAACTCGTCTTGCCATAATCTCTCTTTCTCACTCCTTTCCGAGAACCCACAGACAGTGGCTCTGACCGCACGGCCCGTTTATCCCCTGGGCGAGGGCCGTCTTCGCCCCCTCCACCTGCCGCGCGCCCGCCTCACCGCGAAGCTGAAGGACACTTTCGATAATCCGGGCCATTCCCGCAACGAGGACGGCATGGGCGGAAAGAACCCCGCCGGAAGGGTTCACCGGCAGCTCCCCTCCCATCGCAGTCATGCCGCTTTTCGTAAAACGTCCCCCTTCTCCGGGACGGCAGAAGCCCATCCCCTCAAGCCACAAGGGCTCCATGTAGGAAAAGGCGTCGTAGAGCTCGACTACGTCTATCTCCTTGAGCGGATTCGTAATTCCGGCCATCTGAAAGACCTTTTCGGCGGCTTTTCTGAGTGCGGGCGAGTCCGCCAGATCGCGGTCGCCAAGAGAGTAGGCATCGGAATTGTGGGCAATCCCCTTGATCCATACCGGCTTTTTCTTCGATTTCATGGCCATGTCTTCGCTGGCAATGATCAGGGCGGCCGCGCCGTCGCTCACGGGGCTGCAGTCGAAAAGCCGGAGCGGATCGCAGACCGGCCTCGACTTCAGCACGTCTTCGACGGTGATGTCCATGGCCAGTTGTGCGTACGGATTGTTCTTCGCATTTTTGCGGTTTTTGACGGACACAAGCGCCGTCTCCTCCGGGGTGACGCCGTAACGGTGCATCCAGGCGTTTGCCTGCAGGGCGGCGGCGGATACGGCGTCAACGCCGAGCGGCCGGTCGTAGATCGGGTCGAACATCGCGTTGGTGATGAAACGCTGATCCCCTTCGCTTCCCTTGGAGTGGGCGACGACCAGCGTTGTCCGGTATCCTCCCAGGACACGCATCGCACCGTAAAAGGCGCCGAATGTCCCGTCCCCTTCGACGGTCGAGATGTTCTTGTCGCTTCCCCCGGCGGCTTCCTGAACGGCCATGCAGGAGATCGTTCTTCCATCCCAGAAATCATTCGAAACGGTAATGACATTGTCAATGTCGGCGAGGGTATAACCGGCGTCATCGAGCGCCTTCGTCGTCACATCATAGACCATGTCGTAAAAGGTTTGATCTATTTTCCGTTTTTCGTACGGGGTCTGGCCGACCCCGACAATGGCGATTTTATCCATGCGTCCTCCTTACAGGATCTCGAAGTTTTCGATATCCATGATGTTCCCTTTTCTCGTTCGGCTGAAGACCGCACGGACGCGGCTGCCCGCTTTGAGCTTCTGCAGATCGTCGCGGATCAGATGCAGAAGCGCCGCATCCGCCCCGTCGAGTTTGATCAGGGCGTAGGCGTAGGGTGGCGCCACTGGCTGCAGAGGGCTTTTTTTATGAACGATCGTGAAGGACTGCACCGTCCCTTCCGCCGCCACCTCCGTCCACTCGTCGATATCGACAAAGCAGTGGGGGCAGGTCTTTTTCGGCGGCACGAAAACCTTTCCACATGAGCCGCAGCGGTTGGCGAGTATTTTCATGTCGTCCCGGAGGGCGACCAGAAAACGGCTTCCCGTCTCTCCGACCGACCAGCGGTAGGGCATCCGTATCTGGCCCTTGAGCGTCAGCGGCGTCACATCCTTCAGCCAGCCGGCGGTTTCTGTTGTTTCCTGCTTTAAATCAGACATTGTTCACCTCTTGTTGTAAAATCCCGGCGCCTGTCACCGCTTGATGGTTCCCATGATCGCGCGCGCCTCGTCGGGCGTCGCCGGTTCATGGCCAAGGGCACGGATGATCTTCACGGCCTGCTCAACCAGTTGGAAGTTACCGGCGGCGAGCGTTCCATCAGGCATGCGGAGGTTATCCTCCAGACCGACCCGGACATGTCCGCCGCAGAGAATGGACTGGGTAATCACCGGCCACTCCTCGACGCCGACACCGCAAGTCGTCAAATTCGCACCCGACGGAAGGGACTGCTGCATCGCGATAAAGGTGCCAGGACGGAACGAATTGCCGCCGCAGACCCCCCAGACGAAATTGAAATTGACCGGCATGGTAAAATTCCCGGAGCCGGCAATCGCGTAGTAGTTATCGATCCCGGCTGAGGAATAGACCTCCAGTTCCGGCTTCGTGCCGATCTCCTTCATCCGGGCGGCGAATTCGGCAATCATGATCAGCGTGTTTTCAAACGTGTAGTCGCCCAGCACCTCGCCGGTCTTTCGGTTGGTCAGCGCAAAATTCATCGTTCCCATATTCAGCGAGGCCATCTCCGGCCGCACCGCCTCGATCTGGGCAAGCCTTTGCGCCGACGTCGCCCCCGGCCCGAGGGCGGATGTCATGTTGACGATCAAGTCCGGTGTTTTTGCCTTGATCGCATCGTGGCTCTCCTTTATCCGCTCAATTCTCGTCGAATTTGTCCCGTCATCCTCGATCGAGTGCACATGCACCATGGCCGCTCCCGCCTTGTGGGCGAGCGCCGCCGCCTCGGCAAGTTCCCCCGGACTGTAGGGCGTCGCCGGATTCTGGTTTTTCCGTGTCACCGATCCCACAAGCGCGCAGGTAACGATTACCTTTCTCCCCATTGTTATGTCTCCTTCCATGAATCAATTTATATAAATAAAAAATTATTTGTCATATCAAGCTGTTGTGCTGCCGTGCCCCTGCCCCGTGACCCGGTGTCTACCGAATTTTCATCATTCGTTGTGCCCGCCCCAGGCATGGGGGTTCTTTTTAGCTTGTCCGCGGTTGTCCCTAAACCTTCAAGACAATCGCCTCTCCCTGCGAAAGTCCGCCGCAGATGGCGGCCGCTCCCAGGCCGCCGCCTCTTCTGCGCAGTTCGTACAGAAGCGCCATCGTTATCCGGGCGCCGCTCGCGCCGACCGGATGGCCGATCGCCACCGCGCCGCCGTTGACATTCGTTTTTTGACGCAGCATTTTTTCTTTTCCGGGATCATTTCCGGCAAGCATCCGGAGCGAAACAAGGGTAACGGCGGCAAAAGCCTCATTGATTTCGATGAGGTCAATATCGTCGAGTGTAATGCCGTTTTTGACCGTCAGCTTTTCGATTGCCTGGGCCGGAACACAGGCCATGTATTTCGGGGAACCGGCCGCCGGTTCGCAGGCTATTACCTCCGCCAGAATTTCGAGTCCCATCTCCTCTGCCTTGCGACGGGACATGACCACAATGGATGACGCCCCCGAGTTCAACCCCGGCGCGTTCCCGGCAGTAACCGTCGGGCTTCCGTAAACAGGCTTCAGTGTTGCCAGCTTTTCGATGCTCGCATTTTTCCGGGGCGACTCGTCGGCATCCATGACCAGTGCTTCCTTGCCCTTCTGGGGAAGGCTGAGCGCCATCAGTTCTTCTTCGACCTTTATCCGGCCCGCGGCGGCCGCAGCGAAGTAACGCTGATGACTGCCGACGGCCCATTCATCCTGTATTTCCCTGGTAATGCCGTACTCGACGGCCACCTCTCCCGCATCCCGGGCAACCGGAGCGAAGCCCTTACGTTCATAACCCAGCTCAAAGAGCACGTCCTCCAGAACAATCGGCCCGAGCCGGTTTCCCCAGCGCACCTTGGACGCCTCGGCGATGAGCGGGACATTCCCCATGTTTTCGGCGCCGGAGGCGATAACAACATCCGCGACCCCCGCCTTGATCGCCCGAAAACCCAGGCGGATTGCCGTCATCGACGAGCAGCAGGCCCGATCGATCGTAAGGGAGATCGTGCTTTCCGGAAAACCGGCAAGCAGCGTGACCTGACGGGCGGGGACATTCGTATAGATCGCGTATTCGGCCGGGATGCAGGTTCCGTAATAGACCTCATCGACGAGGGCCGGATCGAGATTGATCCTCCGCACCGATTCATTCAGGGCAAAAACCGCCAGATCAATGCTCGGAATGGACTTGAGCACACCGTCGAAACGGCCAAAAGGCGTCCGGACAGCGCTGACAATGACGACATCATTATCTTTTTTCATAATAGTATTTCTCCCTTAAACACCCCTCACCCTGACCCTCTCCCCAAGGGGGCGAGGGAAATTCGAGTACTTGACCCTCTCCCCAACGGGGCGAGGGAGACTCCTTGCGTTATCTGATTCCAAAATCCTTGCCCAGCATTTCCCCCGCGCAGATAACCCCGGAGGCAATCGCGCAATCCATCGCGACACCGTACCCCTTGGCAGTGTCTCCGGCGAAGAAGAGCCCCGCCACATGCTCGGAACGAACCGGGACCTTCTGAGTGCCCGCCTGGGAAATACTTTTTGCCACACCCTCCAGTTTCCAGCAGACGAGGTCGATTTTCCACGCGATGCTCTCCTTGAACCCTGGATAAATTTCCTCCATGAAATCGGGCAGTCTGGCGAGGATCTTGTTGACGAGCGCGGGCGTCAGAGACTCCTTTTCGTTCAGTGGCAGATAGGCCGTATAAAGGTACCTGCCCTCAGGGGCGACGGAAGGATCGACGGCGGACTGGATATTCCAGCAGATGTAAACGTCATAGTCAAAGCCGGCGGATTTCGGGAGAACGCAGGTGTTCTTGATACCCATCTTCGCCTCTTCTGTCGGCATCACGAGGTTTTTCAACCCCATATAGGGCACATAACTGCCGTATCCGTAGAGGTTTTCCACCTTCGTCGTCCATGCTTCGGGGAAGTACTTCTTGTCGATGATCCTGAAGGTGTTCTGGACCGGAATATTGCTGACTACCCTGTCCGTCTGAAAGAAAAGGTCCTGGGTCGCGGTCTTTACCTGCACTCCCGCCACCGCTCCATCTTTCACAACGATTTCGGATACCCTGGCGTCAAACATGACCTCACCGCCGTATTCCTGCAATTTCCGGACGACGGCCTTCGCCCATTCCATCGTCCCGTGACCGATAAACCCGCCCGGCCAGCCGAGTACTCCACGGTGCAGTTTGGGGCCGAAGGCGTGCTTGAAGTAGCGGAAGATATCGCCCATCGAGATGTCGTTCGGGTCGTTGATCGTTGAAAAAAGGGTGCTTACACTGTGCAGATGGTTAAAAATGACGTCATTTTGAGAGATTCCCTTCATATCTGCCCACTGCTTGAAGGACATTGTCTCCATCTTGTCGATTTCTTCATCGGGAAGCCCGTAGGCATCGGTGTAAAACGACAGGAAGGGGATTCGCCCTTCTTTCGCAATGCGCTTGAGTTCCGGATCGATAAACGACCCGGCGACGTCACCGTAGATTCTGCCTTTATAGTAATTTCCGTAGCGGGCGCCGTGTTTTTCCACATCCGGAAGACCGCCGACGATGTCTTCAAAATCGAGCATATACCCGGCGCCGTTGGCGCTTACCGCATGATAACCGATATCGAGCGTATAGCCGTCGAGCAGCCTTTCTTCCAGGATCTTTTCCATGGCCGGTTGGGAGGAGGCTATGTAGGTGTACTGGGATTTCAGAAGTTCCTTGTACCACGCAAGGCCCTTGTCGGCAATCTCCTCACCCCGGACAGAAAGCGCCCGCCCCCCCGGCCGGTCAAGCTGTTCGAGAATCAGAACCTTCTTTCCTTCCTTGGCAAGCAGGGTTCCCGTAACGAGCCCTCCTATGCCTGCTCCGACGATTATCGCATCGTATTTTTGCTCGCCCATTGATCGATATTCCTTTCTCTTAAGTTACAACACCATGTATTCGTGGAGCATCTCCCCGCTTACGGAATCAGCCGCGCCGTCGATAACCAGATCGAGGCGGTAGTCTGCGAGAAAACGTAAGTAGTACTGGTTCCATGTAGCCGCCCCCGGCAGCTTCATCGACTCGACAACCCTGGTCGTATCGATTTCCAGCCTCATTTTCACCCCGGAAACATCGGAGCCGATTATCAGCTTCCTTGCGTAGTCGATTCCGAGTTTCTCGTCTTTGGCGATATCGAGAAGTTCTGTCTGCATGAGCGTAGTTGACAAAACAATTTCGTTTCCCCTGGCGATAAGCAGAGGAGAAAAGACCGGCATCGCCGGGTCCCGCGGGAACACCCACGCGTAATCGATCGAATAGGGGCCGTTGTGGACGCGCCCCCAGTACCATGCGGAAAATGTCTTGTGAAACCGGTAATTTCCCCAGTTGTGGTCGTGGTAGGCGCTTCCCTTGACCGGGATGGTTTCGCCCTTCAGAAGCAGCTCGCCTTCCACATGGGCGTAGGGTATCGGCACGACCCAGCCGGCGACCAGACCGTTTTCCTCGTTCTTGTAGTTGAAGCCGGTCCCCAGTTTCCAGCCCGGGACAATGTTCTTCAGATTCAACCGTGCCCCGACGCCGTTTATGATCATCGACAGTTCATAGTTGCCGTTGCCCATGTCCTTCATCCAACTGTCGCCCATCCGCACGTCGCACCAGTCGGCGCCCGCATAGGTCTCTTCCGGTTTCCAGACGGCATACCGGGCCGTCTGCTTTCCGTCCGGCGCATAGATCATGAGCTGCGTCGTGGGGAGCATCGGATCAAGAAATTCATTCCGGTAATGGTACGTCAAAACAATGTGATAGCCGTTGTCAAACGAGCAGTCAACGTACCACCATTCGTAGTATTCCGGGCTTGTCACCATGTGACTGCCGTCGTCCCGACGCTGGTAATTGGTCGGGTTCCTCTCCGCGCCCCTTGCCCCTTCGAATGAGGCCAGATAACACTCCTCCCTGTCCTGATCCACGTTTTTCCTCCTTACAGCGGTTTGAAATAACGGATATCAAGTATATTGCCGTTGCGCTTTTCGGCGAAGACCGGGCGAACCCTCATGCCGATGAAGACGCGGTCGATTTCCACCTCATCCAGAAAGTGGGCCATCCCGGTCGCGGCGCCGTCAAGCTTGATTACCGCATAAATAAACGGCGCCGGCCGCGAGTGAACCGGTTCCGCGTAGGTTACCCAGGTAAAGGTTTCCACCGTTCCGTACGGACCGATCTCGACGGTTTTGTCCAGTTCGGAAAAACAGAAGGTGCAATTCGAACGGGGAGGCCAGAAGACCTTGTTGCATTTCGGACAGAACGTCCCGATAATCTTCTTTTTATCGCGGAGCGTCGTGTAGAAAAGAGACCCCATCTTCCCGGCCCAGTAGGTTCCGCTCGCCGTCAGGTGCTGACGGACCTCGAACGGTTCGTAGTCTGTCAGGTTATTTTCCATTTTTGGTTCCCCCCTTTACAGTTTTTTTCAGCGTCTCCTTTTTCGGGGCATCAGGCAGCGGAGTAAAGTGAATAATGTCGCTAAGATCACCGATCCGCTCTGCAACAGGCCTCAGCACCATCCGCAGGCGCATACCGACCTGCACCTTGTTCATGTCCGGCTCGACATCGATGAAGTGATCGATGACCGAGGTCGCCCCGTCCAGACGGACGGAGCCGTACGCAAAGGGAGGTTCATGCGGTTTTCCGGTTGTAGGATCCGTAAGCGGCAGGTTCATGATCGTAAAGGCGACCAGTGTTCCTTCATGGGAAAGCTCCACCCATTCCTCATTTTTGACGTGGCACTCGGCACAGACGACGCGCGGCGGCAGTTGCACCCGGCCGCAACTCGGACATTTCACTGCGAATATCCTGCCATGGTCCCGCATCTCCGTCATAAACTTCGACAGATACCGACCGGCCGCAAAATTGTAAGGCACATCGACCGTCATCGGGATTGAAATCCATTCCTGCTGTTTTGTTGCCATCTTCATCCCTCCTTAATCATCCAGGCTCCTGGACAGTGCCGTCATGACGGTCCAGTTCGTGCCGCCGTAACCGGTGGTCATGGCACGGCGGACATTCTTCGGCACCTGGTGCGCCCCGGCATCGCCACGGATCTGCAGCGCCGCCTCCCAGATACGCAGCATTGCCGAGGCCCCGATGCAGTTGGTGGAAAGGACTCCGCCGGAGGGGTTGACGGGTATGGGGCCATCGATATTCGTTACCCCCTTTTCGATCAGTCTGAACCCCTCCCCGGGCTTGCAGATACCGAGATCCTCATACCAGAGCATCTCCGCCCAGGTGGCCGGTTCGTACACCTCGAAGACGTCGAAATAATCCGCCGGGTTCGTGACGCCGAGTTTTTTGTAGAGACGAGCGGCGCAGGTTCTGGAGAATATCTCCCGCTTTGTATCGACAAATCGCCAGTCGAGTTCAAACTGCTCGTTGTGGGCGGTTTCGGTCGCGCGGATCCATACCGGCTTTTTACACCGCTTTTTTGCCGTTTCTTCGTCGGCGAGCACTACCGCGCAGGCCCCGTTGGAAGCGGGACACATGTCGAGCATCCGGATCGGATAAGAGAGCATCCGGGCGTTCATGGCGTCTTCAACCGTAATATCGAGCTTCAGGTGGGCGTAGGGATTCTTGCGGGCGTTCTGTCTGGCCTTCACCGCGACCATCGCCGAATGCTCTTCTTTGGCGCCCCAGGCAGCCATGTACGACGACCCCATCATCGCGAAATAGCCAAGCGCCGCCCCGGCGAGCGAACGACCCCAGAGCGGATGGGCGACGCCGCTCAAAATGGCCCCCGTATCGCCCTCTTCCTGTTTTTCAAAGCCGATGCAGAGCACCCGATCGAAAAGCCCGCTTGCCACATGGTGGGCGCCGGCCACGACCGTGGTCGCCCCGACGGTGCCGCCGGTCGTGATCTTCAAGCCAGGCTTTCCGTAGGAACCCGTACCGTGCACCAGCCAGCAGTCCGTCATGTGCACCCCTTCGAAAAACTCCATGTTTCCGAGGAGGATCGTATCGATTTCGTCAATCGTCATCTCGGCATCGGCAAGCGCACGGCGCACGGCTTCATTTACCATCTCCGCCTGGTCAACGTCATGGCGGCGCGCCGCATGATAGGTCTGTCCGCCGCCGATTATCGCCACATTTCTTTTCATGCCCTCCTCCTTAGTCCCTGCCCAGCACGATCACGCACTGGTGCTGACCGCAATAGCCGCTGTGCCCCTCGGCCAGGGCGATATTCACCTCTTTTTTGACCTGATGATCGCCCGCGGCGCCCATCACCTGGAGGGCAGCCTCGGCCACACGGTTCAGACCATACACATTGATCGGTACGCCGCCCAGAAGACCTCCGGAGGGGTTGACCGGAAGCTTTCCTCCGCTTTCCGTCACGCCGGATTCGAGCATCGCCGCCGCCTCTCCGCGTCCGCACAGACCGAGACCTTCCATCCAGAGGAGTTCCTGATAAGAAAAATCATCGCCAACTTCGACCAGATCGATCTGCCGACGCGGGTTTTTGATGCCGGCCATTTTATAAGCCTGCTTCGCGGCCTGTTCGAGGGCGAAGACATCGGCAAGATCCCGGTCGCCTAAGTAGTAGGAGTCGTAGCAGGCACCGATTCCCTTTATCCAGACCGGATTTTTTGTTATTTCCCGGGCCCTTTTCTCCGAGGCGAGTATCATTGCCACGGCGCCGTCCGTATCCGGGGCGATATCCAGTTTTCTGAGCGGCGAGGCGACGATGGGGCTCGACAGCACGTCGGCGATGGTCAGATCGCCCCTCTGATGCGCGACCGGATTACGCTTCGCGTTTTTCAGATTCTTCACGACAACGCGGGCGATCTGCTCCGGCGTTACCCCGTATTTGTACATATAGCGCCGCATCTGCATGGCCGCCGCCGCGGTAAAGTCGAGCCCCAGCATGCGCGAGTAGATCGGGTCGAACGCATCGTTGTTGACGATGTTGCGGTCCGTCTGGGACATCTTCGCGTGGGCCAGAAGCAGCGTGCAGTCGAATTCCCCGGAGAGGATGCCGATTGTCCCGTAATAGACGGCGGTGGAGCCATCCATCGCCATCTTTTCCTCGTTTCTCAGATGGCCGCCGATCACATCGGTAATTCCGATATCGGAAATTGTCTGGCCATCCCAGATGTCATGTGAGCAACTGATGGAGTTGTCAATGTCCCGCTTCATCTCCAGCCCCGTCTCGCGCAGAAGCTGTTCGACGACCTCCCAGGCCATTTCCCCATAATTGACGTCCACGCGCTTGGGCGCGAATTTTGTCTGGGCGACGCCCACGATTGCCACTCTTTCTGCCATGAAACCCTCCTTGTCCGGCGGACAGGCCCTATATGCGTTCAAATATCGTAGCTATCCCCTGGCCGCCGCCGATGCACAGGGTTGCAAGACCGTATCGTCCGTTGACACGCTCGAGCTGTTTCAAGACCGCGATTGCGAGCCGGCCCCCGCTCATCCCGTTGGGGTGTCCGAAGGCAATCGCGCCGCCGTTCGGATTCCATTTCTCCGGATCGATCGTATGCCCGTCCATTTCGAGCTGCCTCATGACGGCAAGCGTCTGCGAGGCAAAGGCCTCGTTGCACTCAACGACATCCATATCGGCCATCTTCAGACCGGCCCGCTCGAGCGCCCGGGGCGCCGCGTACGCCGGGGCGATCCCCATGTATTTGGGTTCGACTCCGGCCAGGCCGCAGCTTACAAAACGGCCCAGCGGCTTGTATCCCAGTTCCTCCGCCTTCCGACGGGACATGACGAGGAGCGCGACGCCGCCGTCGTTCAAGCCCGACGAACTCCCCGCCGTCACCGTTCCCCCCTTTTTGAATGCCGGCGGCAGCGAGGCCATCTTTTCGGGCGTGGTCATCCGGGGGTGTTCGTCCCGGTCGAAAACAACCGGGTCGCCCTTGCGCTGGGGGATGGTTACCGGCACAATTTCTTCGCTGAAAAGTCCCGCTTCGATAGCCTTGATCGCCAGCGTCTGGCTTCTGAAACCGAAGGCATCCTGCTTTTCGCGGGAGATGTTCCATTTTTCGGCCATGAGTTCGGCGACGATTCCCATCGGCGTATTTGTTTCCTGGTCCGGACCTGTTTCCTTTTCAATAAATCTGTTGGGAACCAGTGAAAACGGCGTCCTCTGCCGTTCCATCAGATAGGGGGCGCCGCTCCAGCTTTCGCAGCCGCCGGCGATAAAGACATCCCCATATCCGGCCAGAATCGACATGGCAGCGGAGTTCACCGCCTGCAGCGACGAGCCGCACTGCCGCTCTACCGTCTGAGCCGTGACCGACATCGGGAGACCCGCCTTAAGTACCGCCCAGCGGGCGATATTGACCGCCGCGTTGTTGGTGCAGGCATGCCCGACAAGGACATCCTCAATGATCGCCGGATCGATCTTCGTCTTCTTCACCAGTCCCGCTATCGCGAAGGCCGCCAGCTCCTCGGGACGGAAAGAGGACAGCGTCCCGCCCATCCGGCCGATCGGCGTTCTTACTCCGTCTATTATCCATACCTCGTTCATGGTCTTTTCCTTTCATTTTCCCTTGAATTCCGGCTTGCGTTTTTCGAGAAATGCCTTCATCCCCTCAACCCGGTCCTCGGAGCCGAAACACATGCAGAAACAGCGGGCTTCGATGGAAAGGCCCGTCCGCAGATCGGCCTGCATCCCCATGTTGATGGATTCTTTGGCCATCGCCATCGCAACCGGGCTTTTGGCGGCGATCCGGCTGCACATCTTCGTCACTGCCTCGTCGAGCTCGGCCTTGGGCACAACCATATCGACGAGCCCGATCCGGTAAGCCTCGTCGGCCTTGATATGCTCCCCCGTCAGGATGAGCCGTTTGGCCATCCCGACACCAACGAGCCGGGGCAGACGCTGCGTTCCGCCGTAACCCGGGATGATGCCGAGCGACGTTTCCGGAAGCCCCATGATCGCGGTATCCGCCGCCACCCTGATGTCGCACGACAGGGCCAGTTCCGTCCCCCCACCCAGGGCGATGCCGTTGATGCGGGCGATGATCGGCTTGCGGAAGTGTTCCATATTCCAGGTGATCTGCTGACCGGCGGGCAGGCTGTGCATGACGTCCATATACCCCGCCCCCTTGGCCATGATCGAAATGTCTCCTCCGGAGACAAAGGCCTTGTCGCCCGTTCCCGTCAGGACGACCACGCGGATCGCGTCGTCCTTCTCGATATCGTTCAGGGCATCCTGGATCTCGAACATCGTATTGTCGCGGATCGCGTTCAGATATTCCGGCCGGTCAACGGCGAGTGTCGCCACGGCGCCTTCCCTGGTGAATTTTATATCCTGGTATTCCATCTCTGATCGTCTCCTCCGTTTCCTAAAAAATTTTAAACGCTTTCTTCGTGCCGTCGGGCAGATAGTCGTAAAAGCCCTTCCCGTTTTTTACCCCGAGACGGCCCGCTTCGACCATCTTCCGGTAGAGGATATTGAGCTTGTCCGCTTCGGAATGGGTGTAATCGAAGACCGAGTCCTGGGCCATCTGGATGACGTCGAACCCGCCGAAATCGGCAAGTTCGCAGGGACCCATCGGATGACCCGCCCCGAGTTTCATCGCCATGTCGATATCGTCGGCCGTTGCCGTTCCGTCTAAAACCATCTGCGCCGCGGTCATGTAGAGCGGCCCCAGAAGGCGGTTGACGATGAAACCGGGGGTGTCCTTCGCCCTGACCGGCGACTTGCCCATCGCCCGGCAGACCGAAAACGCGATTTCCACCGTCGCTTCCGCAACACCGACCGGCGTCACCACCTCGACGAGCTTCATCACCGCCGCGGGATTGAAAAAGTGCATCCCCACCACCTGGTCTTTGCGGTTCGTCGCCCCGGCGATCGCCGTGACCGACAATACCGAGGTGTTGGTCGCCAGTACCGCCTCCGGTTTGCAGACCCGGTCCAGCTCGGCAAAAATCTTTTTCTTGAGTTCAATGTTTTCGGGAACCGCCTCGATGACGAAATCCGCATTTTCAGCCGCTTTTTGCAGATCGTTTTCCGTCTTCAGGCGCGACATCGTCGCGTCTGCCTGCTCCTGGGCCAGCTTCCCCTTCTCGATTCGTTTGGCAAGGCTCTTGCGGATGCGGGTCAATCCCGCCTCGGTAAACTCTGCCGCGACATCGTACATAACCACGTTAAAGCCGGCAAAAGCCGCCGCCTGGGCTATGCCATGCCCCATCGTTCCCGCTCCCAGCACGGTAATGTTTTTTACTTCCATCCGTTTGCCTCCTTAAGCTATCCTGTTCAGCGGTTTCACCTTTTCCCTTTTTGGTGTGATTGACTAATCAGTCACATTTTTGATAAATCTTCCGGCCTTCGAAAAAACTGCCTCCTAACATTTCTTTCTGTAACGTTTTCCCATGGATACGCCGGTACATGCAAGAGCTTCGACACGTTGGGCCCGGATCGCCCTGCACAGCCCTTCCGTATCGACAATCGAATCCTCAAAAAAAGTCCTGCACATTCCTACATCCCGCAGTTCATGGGCATCGCTTGAGCCGATTCCCGCGATGTTCCGCTTTTGCATAGCCTCCGAGGCAAGCTTTGCGCTTTCTTCATCATAGGAGGGGTGCAGAACCTCCAGCCCGTCAATATCGTATTCGTAAACACCCATCCCCGCCCCGTAGAAACTGCCTTCCGGAGGGATTTTTTTAAAGGGATGTGCGGCGATCACAACCCCTCCTTCGGCATGCACGAGCCGGACAACCTCTTCCACGGAGCGGCTGGCGCCCAGGCTCTCCGGATAGCCGAAAACCAGAAACTCCCCCTGAAACCGGAACTGCTTCCAGTAGCAGACCACCTCCTGGCCGGGAAAAACGGGCATGTCTTCCATTTTACTCTTCCTTCGCAGCTCTTTAATGTCCTCGTCCTTCCAGCGGATCCCGTGCTCGGTGATCGCGATTCCGTCCAGCCCCGCCTTTTTGGCCTGTTTCAAGAGCAGTGCCGGATTTATGTTGCTGCACCCGGAATAGCGGCGGGTGTGGATATGGAGATCGAGATACATCCCTGTCTTATCGAAGCCCCATAAGCTTGCTTATAACCTCGTTCATGATTTCGTAAGTGCCGCCTCCTATGGAAAAAAGACGGGAATCACGATAGAGGCGCTCGACAAGATATTCGCGGCAATAGCCATAACCGCCGTGGATCTGCACCGCGTCATAGACAACCCGGTCGCAGGCCTTTGTCGCAAAGTTTTTGGCCATGCATACATCCCTGTAGGCATCGACGCCATCACCGATCTTCGCGGCGACACTGTAATTAAACTGTTTGGCGGCCTCAACGGCGGTCGCCATTTCCGCCAGTTTGTGGCGCGTCACCTGAAAGCCGGTCAGCGTCTTGCCGAAAGCCATCCGCTCCTTCGCATATTTCACGGACAGCTCCAGCGCCAGTTCCGCAACCGCATGCGCCTCCACGGCAAGGTAAAGACGCTCCTTCTGAAAATTGACCATGATCCCGTAGAAGCCCTTGTTCTCCTCGCCAAGCATGTTCTCCACGGGCACCTCGCAATCGTCGAAAGACAGCTCCGCCGTATCGGAAGCCAGCCACCCCATCTTTTCGATCTTGCGGGAAACGGTAAATCCCGGCGTTCCCTTCTCTATGACAAAGAGGCTGATCCCGCCATGCCCGGGCCCGCCGGTGCGAACGGCTGCCGTGACATAATCAGCCCTCGTACCGCTCGTGATAAATGTTTTCGAGCCATTGACGATATACTTTTCCCCCGTGCGAACCGCCCTTGTCAGAAGATTCGCGACATCGGAGCCGCCGCCAGGTTCCGTGACGCCGAGAACGGCGATCTGCTCCCCGGCGAGAACCGGATTGATGTATTTTTGCTTCTGCTCTTCCGACCCCAGGGCCAGAATCGGGGGCACGGCAATCGCGCTGGAACCGAGGCTGCACGCCAAGCCAACCGAGCCGCACCGCATGATCTCTTCGGTGTAGGCAACCTCGTGGAAGATGTCCGCCGGTGTACCGCCGTATTCCTCCGGAGAGCCAAGTCCCAGAAAACCGGCATCGCCGGCCTTCTTGTAGAGTTCCCGGGGGAAAGTTCCCTCCTCCTCCCATTGATCGACGAAAGGTTTTATCTCACGCTCGATGAATTTACGGATGCTGGCGCGAAGCATCGCGTGAGATTCCCCAAAATAGTGATTATACAAGGTTCAACCTCCTGATGAAGTTAATGCATGCCTCTTGCGGAAACGGTCAGCAACCTTCCACCGTCCGCTTCACGCCCTGCGTCGGGCTGATCTCCGCCCCAGATTATCCGTTCATCTTTATAAACAAATTTCGATGGATTCATGCTTATCAGGGCAAGATCGTCCTGCATTCCCTGTTCATGACTGCATAGTTCCAGCAAAGCCTCCGGGACGTATTCGGTCGGATGGCTGCTAAAGAGATGTCCAATCAGCGCCTCTTTTGTCTTCATACCCGACGTCTTCAGACAGGAAAGCCCGTCGGTTGAAAACAGCAGACGGCTTGTTGTCGGCAAGGGAATGTAGCCGATCTGGAAAAGCCTCGTTGTCCTGCCGACCATCCAGAAATTGGTTCTGGAAACCTGGCTGACAACGCTGCCGTCATACAGGAAAAGCAGACTGTCGCCCGTATGCACGACAAGCCCCTGCATCCCCTGCTCCGTCTTCACAAAAAGCATGCCTGTCAGCGTGCAGCTTGCCGAAGAGAGAAAATCCCGCAGTGTATCGTTGGCCCTCTGCTGAAGCAATACGGCAGTTTCCCGGCAATCCCGGTCAGTCAGCACCCATTCGGCGCCTGCATACGGAATTTGCGCGACGATATCGGCAATGCCACGCAGAAACTCGCCCGCAAAGGATGGATTCCGGTCTGAACTATCGGAAACAGCAAAGAAACCACTCTGAAAATCCATCAGAATGCTGTCGCCATTTGCCATGCCGGGCTGCCCTTCATTGCCGGGACGCAACGCCGCTCCCAGAAAACCCTTCCGGCAAAGCACATGAGATACGTCAGTTCTGTCCATCACTTTTTCATCCAGCAACGGTTTCTTCCTTGGGCCTCCGCCCGACCAGCGCCCTGGTGGTGTATATGACGACGTCTTCATTGCGCTGGTTCTTGATAAAGTTTTTCGCGACGATTACCCCGTGCATTTCATTTTTTTCCTTCAGTTCGGCAACCTCCGCCTCCAGATGGATGGTGTCGCCGATCTTCACCGCCCCCACAAAACGGACGGAATCCATCCCGTAAAACGCGATAAATGATTTCGGCAGCGACACGTTCGGCCCCAGGCGGAAGATCAGGGCGCTGCCGACGGAAAGCACCAGCATTCCGTGGGCAATCCGCTCGCCGAAGAAATAACCTTTCGCGAACTCCGCGTCGGTGTGGAGCGGATGCCAGTCGCCCGTCATCGCGGCAAACATCGTGATGTCGGTCTCCGTTATCGTCCGGGCCGGCGAAACAAATCTCTCTCCAACCGTGTAATCCTCCATGTAATTCTTTTCTTCCATTTACTTCCTCCCTGTATAGTGCCTACAAACATTCCTCGGGGATATCAGCCGCAGTCGTATCTTCCATACGGATAATCCTCGTCCGCCCAAAAACCTGCGGAAGAAAATTGCAGCAGTAATAACGGATAGTTTCCAGCTTGCCTTGATAAAAATTCCGGTCCGACTGCTCGCAGGATTCATTGTCAAGCCGTCTCAACGCCACCTGCCCCTCTTCAAGAAGCAGGTGGGCGATCGCCACCTCCGCCATCGAGTCGAGGAATCTGGTGGAGGTCAGAGGAATTAACACCCCCTTGTTTTCACCCGGATATCTCTTGTAGTCCGCGACCGTGCCCAAGAGGGCGTGCAGCGCCTCTTCAAGGATCCCCATCTCCCTGCCGAAGGCCGTCGCCTCCCTGTTTTTTTCTATGAACGCCTCTATTTCGTCCACCCATCCCTGAAATATGGTGCCCTGTGCCATGTTCAGCTTTCTGCCGACGAGATCAGCCGACTGGATAAAGTTTGTGCCATCCCAGATGGAGAATATCTTGCAGTCGCGCATATACTGTTCGACGGGGTATTCGCTGGTGTAGCCGTAACCTCCGAGAATCTGGATTCCCTCCCGGCCGATTTCAAAAATGCGGTCGGCGCAGTAGGCCTTGACGACCGGCGTCAACAGCTCCAGCCGGCCCCGGGCAAAATTCCGCTCTGCTTCATCCCCGGATGCCTTGGCAATGTCCTCCATAAAATACGATTTATAAACAAGGGCGCGCATCCCTTCCGTCAGCGCCTTGATGTTCATCAGCATGCGGCGGACATCGGCGTGCTCGACAATGCGGACGCGTTCTCCCTTCTTTCCCCAGCGATCGCCCTGCACACGCTGTTTGGCGTAATCGAGAACATTGGCGTAGATGTTTGTGGAAAACGCGACTGATTCAAGGCCAACCGCCATCCGCGCCAGATTCACCATGTCGAACATGTACGCGAGCCCCATGCCCGGCTGGCCTACCAGATGGCCCCGGCAAGCGCCGTTTTCGCCAAAATTCATCATGCAGGTGGCGGAGCCCTTCATCCCGATCTTGTGTTCAATGCCGATGCAGACAACATCGTTAGCATCCCCGAGGGAGCCGTCGTCATTCACCCATATTTTGGGAACGGCAAACAGCGAAACGCCCTTGGCCCCCGCCGGCGCCCCCTCGATCCGGGCGATGACCAGATGGATGATGTTTTCGGTCAAATCGTGTTCGCCGGAGGTGATGAAGGTTTTCGTCCCCTGCAACAGGTAGTGTTCCCCGTCCTTGACGGCTTTTGTCGAGACCATGTGGGCGTCGGAGCCGACGGAGGTTTCGGTGAGGCACATCGCCCCTCCCCATGTGCCGTCGTACATCTTGCGCAGGAAAAGATCCTTGAGTTCCTGATTGGCGTATTTTTCGATCAGGGCGCCGTTTCCCGGTCCCATTCCGGAATAGCAGCCAAAGGCAAAATTGGCGCTCATGAAGTATTCCTGGGCAGCCTCGGAAATAATTACCGGCAGCCCCTGACCGCCGTAGCGGGAAGGCGCCGAGAGGGCGAACCATTCCCCCTCCTGAAATACCTTCCAGGCGTCATGGAATGATTCAGGAGCAAAAACTTTTCCCCCGTCAAAACGGCATCCCTCGCGATCGCCGTCCTGAAACGTCGGGGCTATCACATCCGCGGCAATGCGATCGGCCTGTGAAAGAATCATCTCAAAATCTTCAAGCGAGAAATCCTTGAAGGAATCATAGGAGAGCAGCTTCTCCACCCCGAGGAATTCGTGAAGCACAAATTTGAGATCGCGGCTCTCCCGTTTATAAAAATTGTTCCCCATTATATATCCCCCTTAACGAAAAAACCCTCTTTGAGGATGATCATGATATGTTCCTTCACTTTTTCCAGCGGAAATTCCGAGGCGTTAAATTCCGGATTGTAAACATACTGGCGGATTGTGGTGTCAACTGCCCCGTAAATCGCGTACGCTGCCATAACCGGTGAAACATTTCGCAGATAGACGCCCCGTTCCTGACCTTTTTCAAAAATTTCCGTCATCATCTTGAACAGTCTGTTGTAAAGCAGCCAGTTTTCGGGTGAATAAAAATGGGCGTGCCTCGGCACATCCATGATCAGAACCTTCATCATTTCGGGATTGCCCTGGTAACTGCGGAACATATAATCAATGATACGGGATATTTCTTCGCCGGGCTCGGAGGAGCTCGCTATGATCTTTTCGACTTTTTCGAGCAGTATCTGCCAGCGTTCCCGGAAGATGGAAAGGAGGATATCGTCCTTGCTTTGAAAATACTGGTAGAGAGAGCCGTACGCAACCTTCGCCTCGGCCGCGATATCCGCGGTGCGGCTGGAGTGGTAGCCCTTCATGGCAAATACCCGAATGGCGGCATTCAATATGATGTCTTTTTTTTCCTGCGCTTTTGCGCCCATCATCGCCTCTGATACAGGAGAACAAATGGCCCAATATTATAGTATTAACGAGTAACTTGTTTTCTGACTGACCAGTCAATCACATTTGATAGGGCCTATAAACAGGTTTTTTATGGTTGTCAAGTTAATTTTTTTGGCGCAGGTCTCCGCTATTGTTTTTTCATGAAAGGGGTTGTATAAAAAGCAACCGATAAAAATACCCTGAACGAACGGAGGCTCTCTTATGGTAACCATGAACCCGCAACCAGCGACAATGTATGAAAAAGGCAACCTCTACCAGATTCCCGTCACGGACTTCAAACCGGACCCCGACCAGCCCCGGAAGGTGATCGACCCCGACGCCCTCGCGGAGCTTGCCGCGTCCATTGTGAAGTTCGGCATTCTCCAGCCGCTGCTCTTTCGCGAGGCGGAACAGGGCTGGGTATATATTGTCGCCGGAGAGCGCCGCTATCAGGCCGCCCAGCAGGCGGGCCTGCTGGTTATACCCGCCATCTGCGTTACCGGGGACTACGCCGAGATCGCCCTGGTCGAGAATTTGCAGCGCCAGGATCTTACCGCCGTCGAAGAGGCGGAGGCCCTCCAGCGTCTCAAGGACGAGCAAAAATACACCGACGAGCAGCTCTCCGGCGTCATCGGCAAGGCGCGCCAGACCGTAAGCGAGATACTCATCTTAAACAGGCTTCCCGCGGAGATCCGGGACAAATGCCGGGGGGATCGTCAGATTTCCCGTCGGACACTCATTGATATCTCCCGCAAGACGCAGCAGCGCGGCATGATAACGGCCTACAACGCCTGGCTGGACAAACAGAGCCAGGTCAAGGGAAACCGTCAGAAGAAAGACCCGAACGATCCCGTCGCCGCCGTGGAGATTGCACAAAAAACAGCGACGAAAATCGGCGCTATCGCCACGACCGCCTGGACGGATGAAGAGCGGGAAAGTTACCATGCTGCCCTCGCCGGGCTGAGGGACAAAATCGACAGCATTCTGTCGCCGGGCCCTGCGTCGGCATGACGGTTTTGCCCTCCTTTTTCAGAGGGCAAACTTTTCGAGTGTCGCGTTTTCGCTAATTATATCGTAGCCTTTCGAATGCCGGCGCGCCGGCATTGGTTTTTGAACCCGGCACCGCCGTCAGTGTTTTGGCAATCGCTCTGATGGCGTGCTGGTTGCCGATTGCAAGCAGATTTCTTCCATGTGACCTGCGAGTCGTAGTGTTATGAGTCGCAGTGTCATAAGAGGATACTGGAGACGTTTTTCCCGCCTGCGCCGCGAGGCCGCCTCTGCCGATTATGAACATTTTCTCAAACTGAACAAGGATGAAGCCGACGCGGGGATCGGCGAGCCTTGCCTGCCCCGGTTTGAAACGGGTAGGCGGCAGGGCACTCTCGATACGCTGAGAGCAATTGCCCAAACCCTCGACGCGCAGCCGGATGTGCTTATTGCTGCGAAGAACTGAGACTCCATTGGAAAGCAGGGACGTTTCTCCGAATAATTTACTGATTTAATGTGGGCAGTTTTCCTGCTTTATTCGTGTGCGTGGAACGACAGGATCCGGGCATTCCGATGACAGGACTTCCCGCCATCAGGGGGACAAAAACTTCACTGATTTTCAACTGGCCCTGCCGCCCAATGTTAAGACAGGCCTTTTTATACTTTTATGTGTTAAGAGCCTTCGGGAAGGAAACATTTGTATATATGCGGGAGAATCGATAAATGATTGAGGCATTACTTTTGGCAGTCGCACTAAGTATGGATGCGTTTGCTGTATCAATTGGTCTGGGGTCGAAACAGAAAACAACACCAATAGCTTTAGCGCTAAAAGCGGGGGCATATTTCGGAGTCTTCCAAGCGCTAATGCCGCTGATCGGTTATCTTGGGGGAAAAGGTGTTTTAGGTTGGATTGATGATTATTCGCATTGGGTAGCATTTCTACTACTGGTGTTGATCGGCGGGAAAATGATCTATGAATCTTTTTCGGAGGAAATAGAAGAAGATATATCTAAGATCACACACCGAGTAATGTTGATGCTTGCAATTGCAACAAGCATAGATGCGATGGCAGCAGGTTTCACATTAACACTGCTCGATATAAATCCATTTATCGCCTGCATAATTATTGGCGTTGCTACTTTTGGTTTTAGTTGGGCAGGTGTGTTTATTGGGATAAAGAGTGGCACATGGCTGGAGAGTAAAGCAGAATTATTAGGCGGCGTCATACTTATACTAATTGGCTTGAAAATATTATTGATATGTGTGAGCGGCGACCTGAAAGTGCGTGGATTATGGCGTTTTGAAAATGTTGTTTTTTCTTCCTGTTGAGTCTTCTTTTCTCCTGTTAAATTTAAACCTTTCTTCTTCCATTTTCTTCATTCCTGACTGGATTTTCTTCCAAAATTCTCTGTGTTATTCGATAAATGGCCTGGAGGTGTCAGGTCATGGAACCCATAGAGCAGCGGCAGTGTTTGCATTGCCATCGTTTATTTACCCCCAATGCCCGTAACGTCAACCGCCAGAAGTTTTGCAGCGCTCCCGCGTGCAAGAAGGCAAGCAAGACAGAGAGTCAAAGACGGTGGTCTTCCAATAATCCCGATTATTTCAAGGGGATTGCGAACGTCAGCCGTGTGCAGGAGTGGCGCAGAACCCATCCCAACTCCCCCAGAGCCGGCGGCAGGAAGAGTGCGTTACAAGATGGCTTCCCGGCTAACCCATCAGAACCAAAGGGTATTCCGTCTTCTCCGGTAGAGATTAGCCCCCCTCAGCAGGTATCTTTATATGCGTTACAAGATTCCGTCTTAAATCAACACCTCGTTTTAATAGGCATAATTGCTCACTTTGGCGCAATTGTGTTGCAAGAGGACATCGACAAGGCGACCCGTTATCTGTCACAATTGGGGCAGAACGTAATCAATGGATTACCAATAAAACCCCAGGGAGGCCCAGAAAATGATAAACAAACACCCAATCCGTTCCGATCTTGTTCGCACCCCGCCCAAACAGTTCAGTTGGCTGGATCACCGTCTGGTCAGTGAGCGCCGCATCGAACACCTGAGTCACGAGGCAGCGACGCTCTATCTCTTTCTCGTGACCGTTGCCGACAGCCAGGGCTTGAGTTACTACGCCGACAGCTCTGTCTGTCAGCGTCTGGCAATGACAGAAGCCATCCTTTCTGAAGCCCGTGATTGTCTTCAGAAAAACGGTCTTGTCGCGTACAAGGCGCCTCTTTATCAGGTTCTGGCGATCCAAAAATCTGCCCCTGATAATCCGGTGAAAAGGGCCGCCGCTGATTCCAGGGATTCTTCATTGATGTCCCTCCGAACGATACTGAAGCAACTTTCGGAGGGAGTGCAATGATCGACTATCAGACATTCTCGCAAATAAAGGATTTGAGCGAACAAAAGAAGCTGAACCCGCAGCAGATTTCCCGGTATATTTCCATCGACCCGCGTACCGTAAGTAACTGGCTGGAGGAGAAAAGGTTTCGGCCGCGTAAAGCGACCGTCCGTGAAAGCAAGCTCGACCCCTTCAAGGACTCGATCATTCGCATGCTGGAATCGCATCCCTATACGGCAACCCAAGTATTTCAGCGAATCAGCGAAGAAGGCTTCACCGGCAAGTACACGATTGTCAAGAAGTATGTGCGAAAAGTCAGGCCTGCGCGCACGCAGGCTTCCCTCAGCCTGGCCTTTGCCCCGGGAGAGTGCGCACAGGTGGACTGGGGGTCTTATGGCTCAATCCGGGTTGGCGAGACATCGCGCCGCTTGAGTTTCTTTGTCATGGTGCTCTGCTACAGCCGCCAGATGTATGTCGAATTTACCGTCTCGCAAACCATGGAACATTTCCTTGACTGCCATGCCAACGCCTTTGCCGCTTTCGGCGGAGTGCCTGCCAGAATCATGGTCGATAACCTCAAAAGCGCCGTTCTGCAGCATCATTTCGGACAGGCTCCGGTATTCAATCCTCGTTATCTTGAGTTTGCAAAACATTACGGTTTTGACGTCACCGCCTGCAACGTCCGAAAACCCAATGAAAAAGGGCGTGTCGAGAACGCCGTAGGCTATGTCAAAAAAAACTTCCTTGAAGGCAACGATCTTCCGGACTTCAGGGCATTGGCCCCAGCCGTCAAGCATTGGCTGACTTCCGTCGCAAACACACGAATCCATGCCTCAACACACAAAAGACCGGTCGATATGCTCGCCGAGGAAAAACCCCGTCTCCTGCCGCTGCCTCTTAACTCCTGCGACATAGGCAACGTTGTGCAGGTAAGGGCATCGTCGCAGTTTCGCGTCGCATTTGAATCCAACCGCTACTCTGTCCCCGCGAGGTTCGCCGGAATGAGGCTCACCATGAAAACATATCCGGCTCAGATATTTCTCTACCATGACGCCGCCCTCATCGCCAAACACCCGCGTTCCTACGACAGAAATCAGGACATTGAAGACCCGGATCATCCCAGGGAGCTGATTGCGCAGCGTAAAAGATCGCTTGACCAGAAACTTATGCTGCGCTTTTTGTCCCTGTCGCCGCGCGCCGTTGACTATTTCCAGAAACTGGAAGACCGTCATCTCAATGCAATGAACCATGTCCGCAAGATCCTCGCCCTTGCCGACACCTATGGCTCCGACGCCGTGGTCTCGGCCATGGATGACGCCGACATATTCCACGCCGCCGGAGCCGAATACATCGCCAACATCCTTGAGTGCCGCGCCCGTAAACTCCCTGAACCCGGCCCCCTTCACCTCACACGACGCTCAGATATGCTCGATATCGAAATTAAAGGCCCGGATCTTTCCATTTACAACAACATCAAACCAGCAAAAATAACGGAGGAAAAACAACAATGAAAGCCGCCAAACCAAAAAATCTGCCGGTAGCAACTCCCAGCCAGTTGACCAGTGACCTCACGCTCCTCAGGCTGCCATTCATGGCGCAAAATCACTCGGATATCGCCAATCTTGCATCACAGCGCGGAGATGGCCATCTTGACTATCTTGTCAGACTTGTCGAAGGCGAGATCAACCTCCGCCACGACCGAACAACATTTCATAAAGACTCTCGATGAGTTCTCCTGGAGCTGGCCTGAATCCATCAACCGACTGGCCGTACAAGATATCTTCCGCCTGCAATTCTGCAATAAAAACGAGAATATAATTTTCATCGGGCCCGTGGGAACTGGTAAATCGCACCTTGCTTGCGCACTTGGTTATGCCGCCTGCCTGGCTGGTAAATCGGTTCTCTTCTCTACTGCGGTTGATGTAATAAATTCACTCGCCGCCGCCCAAGCTGTCATCAGCGCTTTGATTCCAAGCCAATGGCACCGCGATAGAAGGGTGCCATTGCCACCGGTCCTATAGAGCCACCCTATGATTCCCGTCCTGGGATATCCAGTCCATCTCATTTTTTATAATTGCCTTTAGATTTTCTGATTACAGGGTTAAGCCATGACCATCAAAAATTGTGATTGTGGTGGTTATGGAGAAGATACCGTGTTGTCGCTGTGGGAGATATTTCATTCCCGATCCACGTCAGAAGAATCCTCGCTACTGTAGGGAGAAGACATGCCAGCGGGCCAGGAAGTCGGCCTGGCAGCGGAAGAAGATGGTGGGCGATCCGGCTTACAGGGCGAATCAGAAGCAGAGCCAGGCAGATTGGTTGAGCAGGAACGCCGATTACTGGAAGCGTTACCGGGCGGTGCATCCGAAGCAGGCGGAGCGCAACCGGGATTTGCAGAAGGTTCGGAACAAACGTCGTCATTGGCGAGGTGTTGTCAAGATGGACGCGTCGGTGATTGCAAAGATGGACGCGTCAAGATCGAGCAAACCATCTGTTGGATCATGGCTTCCGGGTTCTTTCTGGTTGGTTCCGGTGATTGCAAAGATGGTCGCGATAAAAGTAATTTTGCACTGGATTCCAAGTACATAGAGCTGATTGCAAAGAAGGACGTGATCGACTGGAGATTCTTTTACTGTTAGTCAAGCCGAAAATTCTGAGTTCGTTTTAGGAAGGAGACGGCGATGATCAAAAAAAGAATCCTCAACCCGGGAAGAGTCAGACAGATTGCCGGCGGGTTCAGTTACATTCCCCATCGGTTTCTCACGGGTGGTTTTTTAGCCT
>Ga0172369_10001092_pt1 | contig 39777 bp, 29 predicted proteins | sample LakKiv25m_FD_114539 | JGI IMG/M metagenome (GOLD analysis project Ga0172369, IMG submission 114539) | Freshwater microbial communities from Kabuno Bay, South-Kivu, Congo - kab_022012_11.25m | ecosystem: Environmental > Aquatic > Freshwater > Lake | place: Democratic Republic of the Congo... | reverse complement strand
CTTCAGAGGCTGTGTTAAAATTAGCAGCCCACGAATTCATTCGTGGGAATATGAGCTAAAAATAAAACCTTGTAACCGTTTCAACGGTTTCAAATTGGATTTTCACACAGGCTCTAAAGCTCGTGGCTATTCAATTGATTATTTTGCGTAAGGTGACTTAATAATAAAAGGGGTGAGGGTAACGTATCGTTTACCCCGTTCGGTAATGCTTTTCTATGTAGAACTAATGAAGAAATAAAGTGCCTCATCTCTCAATAATTATTATGGACAAACGTAAACATATTATCGGCAATTTTCAAATATTTAAATAAAATATTGTTCAACCAATTGTTCTCACTACAATAATCACAACAAAAAAAATCCGATATCCTACGGAACAGAAACATTAACACCTCGATTTATTGATCAAGCACAAAACCGTTAAAACGGTTGGGCTTATATCTCTTGTTTTATAACACCGGAATAAATTCCGGTGTTAATATTTTCACCGAAGTAGACGCTCCATTAACACCTTGATTTATAGAGGTATTAATAAAAAAGAGGAGAGTCCCCTCTCACCCGCTTTGCCTCTACGCATCCGGTGCAGCGGTTTTTTCAGTTAAAACTGTTTATTCCCTCGTTTTCTTCGTCTTTACCTCATTTTCGCACTTTTTATTAGGGAAAAACCATTTTGCCTTAAGGGAAACCATTTTTTCTTAAAGATTTTCTCTTTCTCCTTCGGGGAAATTCATTTTTCCTTAAGGGATTTTCTTTTCTCCTTTCGGCAAACGTAAATCGACGTTGGGGAGAGCGCTTTCTCCTTAGGGGAACTTAACTTTTCCTTGCGGTATTTCCATTTTCCCTTAAGGGATTTTCATTTTTCCTTGGATAAATCTTTTTGCCTTAAGGGATTTCCTTGTCTCCTTTGGGAATTTATCTTCCCCCTTAAGGAAAACGGTTTGGGATGTTGGGAAAAGCATTTCCGATGTAGGGGATTTCATTTTCCCCTTACCGCATTTTTCTTTTTCCTTAAGGGAAATGATTTTTGCCTTAGGGGAATTTCATTTCCCCTTAGGGAAAAAACAATTCTCCCGCCAAGAAACTAAGCACAAAAAACTTTAACTGTAATAAAAAGAGTTGGAAAATATTTTGCTGGAGATGAAAAAAGGAAGTGATCGAAAATATTTCTACCTGGATGGTGATTACGAATATTACGTAGAACAAAATGAGTTCCATCACAAAAGCGCAACAAACGATTTAAAGAAGTTAGTTGAATCGTTTTTTGAGATGACAGATAGTCGAAGGGAGTGATTTACTCTGACTCGTTATACCTTAAACTCTTTAATAATCTTCATTATCTCTTCTTCACTAATACCTGCGCCGTATTCTGTTTGTCTGCTCTTCTTTTCAGTGTTGTAATTCTGGGTCACTGCCGGATTTCCTGCGCGCGCAAACGGTCTTCTCTCTCTTGAATAAAACTTCCGCCTTTTTGTGTAAATTATGGCAAAGTTCTAAGCGGCTTCATTCCCAACATTCTTTTGCATCCATTCAGGCAGAGGTTCTCCTGTGGCTAAAGAATAAATTGTTTCAGGCGCAATGTCAATTTCAGCATCCCAGGTAAGTACGCCGAATTCTTTATTAAGCTTTACGTTTTTAAAAAAATCCGGGTCATTAAATTTGGAGAAGATACCGCCTTTGTTTTTGTATTCTTCAAGATTTACAATTCCCGATTTCCCATCTTGAAATTGTACTTCAATTAAGAAGTTCTTAAGGTATTTTGCTTCAATTATTTCGTAGTACATATTTACTCCAACTAAAATAAAGGTTCAATCTTTATTAATTGTTTTTTCTCTTCAGCTAATTCCCAATTAATCAATAGTTCTTGTTGGTGTTTACTTGTCCATTCCGTAACTAAAGCCAACGCTTTAGGAGGTAAAGAACCTTCGGCAATTCCAAAATCTTTAATTCTAATTACCGCTTTGTATTCTCCATAAGAAACATGAAAATGTGGCGGATTATGTTCGTTATAGAACATCGCAATAACAATTCCGTAGAATCTGCTGATCTCGGGCATTTTTATTCCACTATACTTTAAACTCTTTAATAATTTTCTGTATCTGCTCTTCGGTTATATTCGTACCAAATCCGGTTTCCTTTTCTTTCTTTCCGGTTACGTAATTTTGATTTACCACCGGATTACCTGCACGAGCTTTTAACCGTTCTTCAATTTCATGGATAAAACTTCCGCCTTGATTAGTAAACGAACCCGGAGTTTTTCCGCTGTTAATCGGATTCGTCTCAAACGCAAGATATTTTACATTCATCAGGTGCTTTGCCGAAACATTTTCAGAAATAATTGAACCGCCCCAGGTACCGGGTCCAAGCGTTAAAGAGGGAAGCAACGAAGTTGTAAAACCTACCGCACCCAGCGAGGCAACAGTGTTTGCCAATATTCTGAATGCCGGTTTCTCAAAAGCGAATTTCATAATTATTTCGCTGTCGTTCGAATGGATTGCCATGGTGTGTCCGACCCCGCCGAATTGCAGCAGCTCAATACATTTATGGCAGCCTTCAAGCCAGCCATCAACAGTATAAAATGCAAGAATAGGTGACAACTTTTCGTACGAAAGTGGTTCTTGTTTTCCAACAGTTGTGCATTCTGCAACTAAAACTTTAACGGAATCGGGAACAGAAAATCCGGCATAACTCGCAATCCACGGAGCCGGTTTGCCTACTATTTCCGGGTTGATTCTTCCATCTTTTAAAATTGCTTTACCAAGTTTTATTTTTTCATCATCATTTACAAAATAACACCCTTGACGTTTCGCTTCTTCTAAAACTTTTTCTCGTAACTGCCGGTCAACAATCATCGCCTGTTCGGAAGAACAGAGCGTTCCGTTATCGAACGTAGTGCCGTAAACAATATCGGCAACCGCTTTTTTATAATTTGCGGTTCTTTCAATAAAAGCGGGGACGTTACCGGAACCAACTCCGTAAGCCGGTGTACCGGAGCTGTACGCAGCTTTCACCATCGGGTTGCTGCCGGTTGCCAGAATTACGGCAATGTTTTTATCGTGCATCAACGCGTCCGTGCCTTCAGGCGTTGGATTTGATAAACACTGAATCAATCCTTTGGGCGCGCCTGCTTTTTCGGCGGCTTCGGATAGAATGCGTAACGATTCGGCGGTACAATGCTGGGTTCGCGGATGCGGACTTGCAACAATTCCATTTCTACATTTTAAAGAAATGATTGTTTTGAACATTGCTGTTGAGGTTGGATTTGTTGAGGGAATAAGCGCAGCGACAACTCCCATCGGTTCGGCAATTTTTAAAACTTTTCCTTTGTGAAGGCTCTCAATTACTCCGACGGTTTTAAGGTCTTTAATTGAATCGTAAACGTTTTTTGTACCGAACTGATTTTTTATAATTTTATCTTGAACTTTTCCGAAACCGCTTTCATCGCAAGCCATTTTTGCAAGGCGTTCGGCATTCTGATAACCGGCATCCGCCATAGCTTTAACAATTTTATCAACTTGTTCCTGTGTGTAATGTTTAAACTCAAGCTGGGCTTCTTTTGCTTTGCGGGCTAATTCCCGCGCCTCTTGTATTGATTGAAGGTCTTTTTCCAACTGCATTGTTTCCTCAAAAAGTTGTTGTAAATATAGAAAGAAGTCGGTAGAGTTTCAATCGGAATTTATTTGAATAATTCCTTCAGTTTTTGATAACCCGATTTACTGACGGGGAATTTTTTCCCGTTCTGAAGAGTTAGCCGGTAGGTTTCTTTTTCTATAAGCTCGAGCTGCTTAATCGATTTTAAACGAACGATAAATGAGCGGTGAATTCTTACGAATTGTGCGGCATCCAAATGTTCTTCAAAATATTTCATCGTTTTTTGCTTAAGATATTTTTTCGCAGCGGTGTGCACAACAACGTAATCATCCTGCGCTTCAAGATATTCAACATCCTCCAAAGGAATAATATGAATTTGGGTTCCGTCTTTTATAACTATTTTATCCATCGCTTCAATTGTATTTTTGGAAGCAAGGAGTTCGTTGAGAGAATTCGCGGAATAATTTTCATTCGAAATTTTTTCAATAGTTTTTGCTACCGCGCTCTTGAAGCGTTCAATTGAAAAAGGCTTTAACAGATAATCAACCGCGTTCAGTTCAAACGCTTTAATAGCATATTGATCGTAGGCGGTGGTAAAAATAATTTCCGGCGGATTTTCGATAAGCTCAAGCATTTCAAATCCGTTTAGTCTTGGCATTTGAATATCCAGAAAGATAAAGTCGGGTTTTACTTCGCGGATTTTTTTAATCCCTTCAAAACCGTTTTCGCATTCGGCGGCAACTTCCACTCCGGGAAAATCATCCAAATATTTTCTTACCAATTGTCGGGCTAATGCTTCATCATCAATAATGATAACGGTGTAGTTAAGCTTCATGTAAGGCAATTTTTTTTAATGGAAAGAAGAGAATAACGCGGAAATGATTTTCACCTTTTTCAATTTTTACAAGATCATTTTGGTTGTAGAGAATTTGCATCCGTTTGCTGATGTTTGATAATCCGATCCCTTCTCCTTTATGCTTTTCTCCGCCGGATTCAAAATTATTCTCCACACTTATTTTAATGTTGCCGGAAATTTTTTCTGCGGTAAAAAGGATTTTCACCGTATCAATCGCTTCATACACGCCATATTTTATTGCGTTTTCAAAAAGCGGCTGCAAGATCATCGAAGGAATTTCTTCTTCTAAAAGAGATTCATCAACGCTTTCATCAAACGTAAACTTATCACCAAAACGAATTTTTTCAATATCCACATACATCCGGCAATTTTTCAGTTCATCATCTAAAGTAGAAAAAGGTTTTGTATTGGTTAATGTTGATCTCATAAAATCCGCAAGTTTAATGGTCATACTCGCTGCTCGTTCGGCGGAAATATGCGTGAGCGATGCAATGGAATTTAACGAATTAAAAATAAAATGTGGATTGATCTGAAACTTCAAATTTTTCAATTCCGCTTCGGTTAAAAGATTTTTCAGCGATGCTTCGTTTTCAACTTTTTCTTTGTAATTATCATAATAAAGAAACAAATAGTTGAACGCGGTTACCAAAAAATAAACCGTCATCCCGATGAGAATTCGGTAAACTATCGACTGATTGAAAAATGTTTGATACACAGGTTCCGTTATGAGCCAAAATAAAAATATTTTTGTGATGCTTACCCAGAGCGCTGAAATGAAAAGTCCGGCGACAAGATGCGTTGCAAGAAAACGAAAAAGTTTTTTCCGCTGGAACTCAACAAACTGAGCTTGAAATTTAAAACTTATCGTAAACGCCGCGTAAATCATGCAGGAAATGAAACTGTCAAGCAGACTTGCTTCAAGCGGAAGCCGGAATCCTTCGTAAAAAATTCCGGCCGTACTTAGAAAGATAGCAATCCAGATTACAACGCTGCTGTTAAATTTATTTTGCATAGGTTACACTAATTTAATTTCTCCGCCGCCGAAAATTACAACACCTTTAATTCTCAGAACCCGGTCTTTTTCAACAACGGACATCGGGTCTCTTTTCCCTTTTGTTCCGAAACCGCCAAACAGAGGAAAGACGTCAACAATTACGTTCCATTCTTTTGGAATGTAGATACTTGTCCCACCAAAAATAGCAATAACGTCAATAATATTTTCACCTTCGGCTAATTTGCAGCCCGATAAATTTATTTCATTTCCACCGAAGATTGAAGTGATGGTTCCGCCTCTAAACGAATCTGAAATAAAATATTTTGAACTGCCGCCGAAAACTGAAATGACTTCCAATTTATCATTTCTCACTTCTTCGGCGGAGTGCATTTGGTGGATTTCATTTGCTTCATACGAGTTGCTCCATTCCTTTGTTTTTTCGTCCATTTTAAACGTTGATTTGTAAGATGCGTGACGATTCCGTTTTATGAGAATCATAAATCCGAGACCGATAAGAATGAGCGGGATGATGAAAGCGCCGAAGTCAATATCATAGTAACGGGAAAGATGCATCGTCGTTCCGACCGCTATTAATACTATTCCAAACCACTTTTTAGATGAATTTAAAACGCTCAATATCCCCACAAAAATAAAAACGGAAGGGAAGGAAAAGAGGAAATCCGCGATATTTAAATCAATATAATTGAAATTTTTTAGCAGAAAGAGCGACCCGACGATAATTAAAACTGCCCCGAGAAAAATGCTTGCTGATATTTGATTGCGATTCGACATGTTGTACCTCATTTTATTTTTTTTCGAACTAAACTTAAAAATATTTTGTTGACGAATTAAGGACGAATCGGTAAACGGCAGAAAATTATCGGTGAATAAAGTGAGAATGAAATTCATTTAAAAAGCAAGAAGAAAAAAATATATTTTTTATCGTGAAATTTTTCTTTGCCTATTAAGAAAATATTTTTAGTTTGGAGATAGAGTTTCTTACAAAAAAAATCCAATAAAAACCGCCAAAAAATTGAAAAAAACATACACAACAAATTTAAACGCTAACAAAGGAGCCGCATGAAGGTAAAACGTTTTTTTACTGAATCGATTAAAGGTCAAACTTCTTCCGTTTCCTACGAAAAAAGAATTTCCGAAATTAAAAATCCCGACGGCTCAACCGTCTTTAGAATGGATGACATTTCCATCCCGTCATCTTGGTCGCAAGTTGCCGCCGATGTTATTGCGCAGAAATATTTTCGTAAAGCCGGAATACCAAAAATTACAAAACGGATTGCAGAAGAAGGCGTGCCTGAATGGCTGCAAGCCTCCGAACCGGATACCGAAAAATTAGCGAAGCTTTCCGAACAAGAACGCTTTGTTGGCGAAAAAGATGCGAAGCAAGTTTTTCAGCGGTTGGCAGGATGTTGGACCTACTGGGGTTGGAAGGGAAATTATTTTGATTCGGAAGAAGACGCGTCGGCTTTTTATAATGAAATGATATATATGCTGGAAAACCAGATGGCGGCGCCGAATAGTCCGCAGTGGTTTAATACCGGTCTTCATTGGGCGTACGGCATTACCGGTCCGTCTCAAGGACATTTTTATGTTGATCATAAAACGGGGAAATTAACAAAATCAGAAGATGCATACACGCATCCGCAGCCGCATGCATGTTTTATTCAATCGGTAAATGATGATCTTGTGAACGAAGGCGGCATCATGGATCTTTGGGTGCGCGAAGCGAGATTATTTAAATATGGTTCGGGAACGGGAAGTAATTTTTCCGATATTCGCGGCGAAGGTGAAAAACTTAGCGGCGGCGGAAAATCATCCGGACTTATGTCATTCCTTCGTATCGGCGATCGCTCCGCCGGTGCAATAAAATCGGGCGGAACCACCAGACGCGCTGCAAAAATGGTTTGCCTGGATTTAGACCATCCCGACATTTTAGAATTTATTAACTGGAAAGTTGTTGAAGAACAAAAAGTTGCTTCGCTTGTTGCAGGATCAAAAGCCTTAAACACTCATCTCAATGCAATCATCAAAGCTTGTTATGATGAGCATCCGGAAAATGACCGCTTCAACAAAAAATTAAATATGAAATTGCAAAAAGCAATTATCGAAGCGCGAAAAGCATACATCCCGAATAATTATATCGACCGCGTAATTCATCTTGCAAAACTTGGATTTAAATCAATTGAATTTCCTGTTTATGATGTTGATTGGAACTCCGAAGCGTATGCAACCGTTGCCGGGCAAAATTCGAACAATTCCATCCGCATCAGCAATGATTTTATGGAAGCCGTCCTCCGTGAAGGCGAATGGCATCTCTACGGTAGAAATGAAAAGAAAAAAGCAAAAACCGAAGGAAGAAAACCAAAACCTTTTAAAACGTACAAAGCGAAAGAACTTTGGGATGATATTTCGTACGCGGCATGGGCAAGTGCTGATCCGGGAGTTCAATTCCACACTACAATTAATGAATGGCATACGTGTCCGAATAGCGGCGAAATCCGCGCTTCAAATCCGTGCAGCGAATATATGTTTCTTGATGACACAGCCTGCAATTTGGCATCAATGAACCTTGTAAAATTTTACGATACTAAAAAACATAAATTCAATATTCCGGCGTTCAGACATGCTTCACGTTTATGGACGATGGTGCTGGAGATTTCTGTTCTCATGGCACAATTCCCGAGCAAAAACATTGCGCAATTAAGTTATGATTTTTGAACGCTTGGACTTGGATACGCTAATCTCGGTTCATTGCTCATGCTTCAAGGAATTCCTTACGACAGCAACGAAGGTTTTAATATTTGCGGAGCCATCACCGGCATTATGCACATGACGGCTTACGCCACTTCAGCAGAAATGGCAAAAGAACTTGGAACATTTCCAAAGTATGAATTGAACCGCGAACCGATGATGCGCGTAATTAAAAATCACAGAAGAGCCTCGTACAATGCGGCAAAAGCCGAGTATGAAAAAATATCAATCACTCCAACGGGAATTGATCCCTCTTTCTGTCCATCTGATCTTCTAAAAGCTGCGCGTGAAGATGCCGATAACGCACTGGCTCTTGGTGAAAAATATGGATTTAGAAACGCACAAGTTACCGTAATTGCGCCAACCGGTACCATCGGCTTGGTGATGGATTGCGATACCACCGGCGTTGAGCCTGACTTCGCTCTTGTAAAATTTAAAAAACTTGCCGGCGGCGGTTACTTCAAAATAATTAATGCATCAATTCCCCCCGCGCTTGAACGTTTGGGATACAATCCTTCGCAAATTGACGAGATAATTAAATATGGCGTTGGGCATGGAACTTTGGTTGCCGGACCATACATCAATCACGAATCACTTAAAGCAAAAGGATTTACTGAAGAAGCGTTAATCAAAATTGAAGAGATGCTTCCGTCTGTTTTTGAAATTGGTTTTGCGTTCAACAAATTCACGCTCGGTGCCGATTTTATTGCTAATAAACTTGGAATTCCTGAAGAGCAGGTGAACTCCTACGATTTTGATTTGCTTAAATCACTTGGATTTTCGAAACAAGAAATCGCTTCGGCAAATGATTACGTCTGCGGAACCATGACTATTGAAGGAGCGCCCTTCTTAAAATTTGAACATTATCCAGTATTCGATTGCGCAAATAAATGCGGAAAGAAAGGAACTCGTTTCATTCGTCCGGTTGCGCATATTAAAATGATGTCGTCAGCTCAATCATTTATTTCCGGAGCAATTTCAAAAACGATAAACTTTCCGAATCAAGCTTCAATCGAAGATATTCAAGACGCGTACATGCAGTCCTGGAAATCGGGATGCAAAGCAAACGCACTGTATCGAGACGGTTCAAAACTTTCGCAACCGTTAAATTCGGTTTCGGATGAAGACCTTGAAGCAATTCTTGAAGAGAAAGAAAGTAACGATATTGTAAAAGTTGCCGAAAGAATCATCCATCGCTACATCGCTAAAAGAAGACGGTTACCGGATAGACGTTCCGGCTATACCCAAAAAGCTAAAATCAACGGGCAATCGGTTTACATCAGAACCGGTGAATACGATAACGGACAATTAGGTGAAATATTTATTGACATGCACCGTGAAGGCGCAACGGTAAGAAGTCTGTTAAACGTTTTTGCAATTTCAATTTCACTCGGACTTCAGCATGGTGTGCCGCTCGAAGAATTTGTTGACGCTTTCGTCTTCACCCGTTTTGATCCGAGCGGAATTGTTACCGGAAACTCAAAAATAAAATTTTCAACCTCGGTGATTGATTACATTTTCAGAGAATTAGCTGTTACATATCTCAGCCGGCACGATCTGGCTCATGTAAATCCTTCCGAGCATACATCAGCTATTCCGAAAAATATTGTTAAAAAGTTAGAACCGGAATTTGAGAGTGAAGAATTAATAAGCGAACGCGTTATTGAATTAGACAAGAGCGAAGTTCCTTCTTATAATTATAACCTTGCGGCAACAAAAACGAAAACTTCCGCAAAGCCGATGTCCTCTTCTTCTAACTCGCTAAAAAATAAAGTTCAAGAAGCGATTGAAAAAGGTTATACCGGTGATGTTTGTCTTGAATGCCAAAGTATGACGATGGTGCGCAACGGCACTTGTCTTAAGTGTATGACGTGTGGAGCTACATCCGGTTGCAGTTAAACATCCATTTTTTGTGAAAAATGTTTTAACAAAATGGCGTTATTTGGCAAAAAACAAAGTATCTTAATTATTTTGTAAGAAAATATTTGCAATTAAATTTTGTACCATATATATTAGTACCGTTTAGATAAAGTTATTCTTAAAATTATGAACTTAAAACCAGTTTATTTATTCACTTAACAAGGTTCGAGGGAATATTATGAAAAAATTATTCTTTGTACTTATTGTATTAACATTCTCGCTTTCAATGACAAATGCTCAAGCTTCTAAAGATGGCTGGGCTTTTGGAGTTGATTTCGTTTCTCCAAGATTGTTTGGCGACATTGCCGCTGAAAATATTGATTTTGGTGGACGTGTACTTCTTCAAAAAAATCTTAGTGAAAGAGCTGCATTGAGATTTAGTTTCGATTATTTAATGTTTACCGGCCAGAACGCTGTTGCTCCGATCAAATTTACCAACAATACAATGAAATTTGGACTTGGAGCTGTTTACAACTTTTTACCATGTGAGGAATTTAATCCTTACGTAGGTATGGGTGGAGGAATCCTCTATTATACAGTGAAAAATGCTGCTGCGGTTAAAGACGGTTCTTACTTCGGTGAACTTACCGCTGACTTTTACTTCGGCGGAACTTATAATTTTTCGGAAGATTGGTTTTTGAAGGTTGAGTTATCGGAAAATACTGTTTCTACCGATAAACTTGATGGAATTAAAGCCGCTCAAGGTGGTTTATTCGGCGGCTCTTTAGACTCTTATACTTCGCTAGGAGTAGGACTTCTTTATTACTTCGACAGAGGCACAACTTCTACATATTGTGATGAATTAGCAAAAGGAATTACAGCTAATATTGATTATACAAAGATTGAGGATATTGTCCGCAAATACGCTACAACTCCCGCGAACGTTGATTATAACAAAATCGAAGATATCGTTAAAAAGAATACCCCTGCTATGGGTAAAGAAAAAGTTATTACGTCCGGAAATTGGGTTTTGGTAGGTGTCAATTTTGAATCCGGAAAATCAAATTTATCATCTGAATCATACCCGGTTTTGGTTAATGCAGTTCAAGTGCTTCTCTCTAATCCTGATATGAAGGTTGAAGTTCAAGGACATACAGACAACATCGGTTCAGATTCTTTCAATAAAAAATTGTCTGAGCAGAGAGCTGAAACAGTTAAAAGATTTTTGGTAGCCAAAGGTGTTGCTGCTTCCAAACTTTCAACCGTTGGCGTTGGTTCTTCAAATCCTGTTTCAGATAACAAAACTGCAGAAGGCAGATCGTTAAACAGAAGAATTGAATTCAAGGTATTAGGAAAATAATTTAATAATTAGTTTTCGATCAAATTAAAAAGGGATGCAACAACTGCATCCCTTTTTTTATTTCGGGTAGTTTTAACTTTCTCTTCCTATCCAAATAATAGTTTTACAATGAATAGTGCGCCGAGCACTCCGGCGATATCCGCCATTAATCCGGCAGCCAACGCATGTCTTGTACTCTTAATATTTACAGCGCCGAAATAAACCGCCAACACATAAAATGTTGTTTCCGAACTTCCGAAAAATGTTGAAGTTAATATACCGATGAAAGAATCGGGTCCGTGAACTGACATTGTTTCCGCCATAATGCCCAACGATCCGCTGCCTGAAAGAGGACGCATGATTGCCATCGGCAGAGACTCCGGCGGTAATCCGATAAGACTTGTTATTGGACGAATAGCAAAAATGAGCCAGTCCATTGCACCGCCTGCGCGAAAGATTCCGATTGCCATCAGCATTGCAACCAAGTAGGGAATAATCCGCATTGCAACATTAAAACCTTCCTTCGCTCCTTCAACAAACGTTTCATAAACTTTAACTTTTTTTATAAATCCGAATAAAAGAAAAACGAAAATGATGAGAGGAATAGCGATGGTTGAAACGAGCTGAATGAAATTTTTAAATGCTTCCGGCGTTACAAACGAAAAGATATTTTTTAAAGGTGAAAAAATATTTGTAGTTAAGGCAAGGATTGCAGCGAGTAAAAATCCGCCGACAATTAAAAGGAATTTACTATTTCCTTTTAACCATGCGAAAAAGTCTTTCGCATCAATTGGAAATTTCTCCAATATTTTTGCGGTTGTTATGCCCACAATTGTTGCGCAGGTAGAGCCGACCAACGATGTACCGATGATTATTGCCGGTTCTGCACTTCCGGCTGATGCACGTAACGCGATTGCTGTTGCTGGAATCAACGTCATGCCGGCGGTGTTAATTGCAAGGAACGTGCACATCGCGTTTGTTGCAGTACCTTTCTCCGGATTTAGTTTATCCAATTCCTCCATCGCTTTTAATCCGAAGGGCGTTGCAGCATTTCCAAGCCCGAGGAAGTTGGCGGAAATATTCATGATCATTGCCCCCATTGCCGGATGGTTACCCGGTATTTCGGGAAATAAAAACTTCGTGATGGGTTTAAGTCCTTTAGCCAAATGATTTATTAAACCCGATTCATCGGCAATTTTCATAATGCCGAGCCATAGCGCCATAATTCCAATTAAACCGAGTGCGATTTTGACGGCAGTTTCCGCGTAATCCAAAACGGAGTTGGTTACTTCTTTAATTTTAACGATGGAAATTTCTTCAAGGATTATTTGACACGCGTAAACATTGGGCGAAACTTCCTTCACAATTTTAATTTTTGCATTTAAATCGTTCTCTTTCCCATTCACTTTTGCCATTTTTTTCCAGATGTTCGGAGAGGCGTCTTCCGTAGTAAATGAAACCTGGTAAAAACCATTCTTGCTTTTTGTTTTTAGTTGTGTCTCAAACGAAACATTGTGGCTGACGGTTTCGTTGTAAAACTTCGAGAACGCTGCTGCATTTATTGTAACATCTACTTTTTTATTTTCAACTGAAGCGTTCGTTTCAAGCGAATCAACTAACCGTAATTCAGCCTGCATCGGAACGCCTTTCTGATACTTGTGCGAAGTATATTCAGAAACGTCGGTTGAAACAGCGGCAGCTAATCCGAGAAAGATTAACCCGATCCAAACATAATTGAGCATAGTGGTTTCCTTTTTATCGTGGAAGTTTTTCGGTTACCGTATCGTAAAACGGGTAATTGAAATTTCCGTTTCTATTCGCGGCAATTATTTTAATTGAATAATCAGTGTCGGATACGTTTGTCAATGTAATCGTAAGCGTCTTTTCTTTTTCATCAAAAGTAAAATGGTTCGTCTCGGTTGAATCAACAAAAACTTTTAACGATTGAGGATCAATTGAAGTTGAATCGAAAATCTCGTAAGTAACTAACTTCGATTTTCCTTTAAGATTTATTTCTTTAAATGATATTTTGGGAATACCGGCTTTAAAATAGCGGCAGAGTCCCTTAAAAATTCCCCATGCTTCAATTTTATTAAAATCTTCCGTCGCCAGTAAAGGCTCCTCCCAATTGCTTGTATGAAATCCGGCTTCAATTAAAATAGAAGGAATTGTTGTCAACCGGAGAACGGAAAATCCTTGTTTAGGATAAATAGGATAATCGGAATATGTGCCGTCAAAAGATCCGGGTCCGCCGGAATTCCGCATCGCATAAGCCAGATCTCGCTGCACATATTTTGCCAAATCTTTTTCCATCGGTTCAAATTCATAATCCGTATTTGTTGCGTGATAATAGGTGGAAGTATAATTAGTTGAATTATCGCCGTCTTCTCCCGGGGCGTTACTGTGGAGGCTGATAAAAATATCCGCGCCGCTTTTGTTTGCTAAAATAGATCGGTCTTTTAAAGCGACGGTTGTATCTTTCTCGCGGGACATGATCACTTTTGCGCCGGCATTTTGCAGATAGGTTTTTAGCGCAAGCCCAACCCGTAAGTTTACATCGGCTTCAATAGCAAGACCTTTTGGCCCTTTATTCTTGCGGTCATCGCCGCCATGTCCGGGATCCAGAAAAAACGTAATATTTTTTATGTAAGGCGCGTACGCTTCAATAAATTTTGACTTCAGTTGTTCGTCTGTTAATTCACGGGGAGTTTCATAATATAAAACCGCTTTTTGTGCGCAGCCTGCCAACAGCAGAAGTAAGAATGCAATGCCGGCGATGTATTTCATAATTTCTCCAAATGATTGGTCAATTAATTTTCGATTGCTTTGTTTAAAAAATACACTTATTCCTTTTATCGGAGAAATGACATTGCTTGCAATGCGCAAAATTTTTCTTAAAATTTTTGCTCCTAATTTGCGAGATCATCTCAAGTAAATATGTTTCTAATCCGGTAAGTTCTTCCGGCTCAACTTGATGAATCAATTTTTCATCCGGGAATTTCGTAAAAATAATTTGAAGCAAAATTTTTTCATTTGACGGAAAAAGCTTTTTCAATATGTAAGCATAAAAAGTCAGCTGAAAAAAGTAATCTTGAGCGCGCGAAGTGATTTCTTCATACGGGAGATTGTCGGTTTTATAATCGATGATGGTTATTGAATTATCAACGAACACTACTTTATCAATAATACCGAACAAGTAGAAATCTTTTTCCTTTAAATAAACTTGAAATTCATTTTGAAATTTTTTTTCTGATTGCAGTGACCGATACGTTGCCGAAGAGTAAAAATTAGAAAGCTCGGAAAACAGCATCTCCTGAAAGGAGGAAATTTCTTCGGGAGAATAATTTCTTCGCTGAACCTCAAAATGTTTTTGCACAAATCCTTTCACTTCCGGCAGCGGCAAATCTTTTTCAAGAATTGCATGGATGAGTTTCCCCTTTATTTCCGTAGGGATAATGGTGGTGATACTTTTGCTATTGCTCGCCGCTGTTTGAAAATCATCGTTTTGCTCCAGCGCATTGTATTCAAATTGACTTTTATTTTCCGTTCCGGTATTCAAGTATTTTTTGTAAGCATCATACAATTCATTGTAGCCGTATTCGTAAGTCAATAAATATTTCGTCGGGCATTGATGATAAATTGCCACCTTTGTTGCGGAAATAATTTCTTCTTTTTGAACGTCAACTATTTTTGAAAGATTGATTGAGAATTCTGCCAGGTCATTCTCTGTCGGTTCCGAAAAAACCCCTTTGACGGTAATCTCCTTAATAATCTTCAACGAAAAAGGAGTTGATTTTATCTTTTTTGATTCTGTTTCGTTTTCTTGAGTAAGATAAATTAAGTTGGAGGATTTTATAATTTGTTCGGTTTCAAAGTTGGTGTTCAAACCTGTACTTAAAAGATTGATGAAACTTTTCTGCAAAAATTTTGCTTCCGGTTTTAAGGTTGCCGTAAAATAGAGATGGTTTTTAGCGCGCGTAACCGCAACGTAAAACAATCTTTTCAGTTCGGCAAATTCTTTCTTTGTTTCGATGTAATTATGTACGTCGCTAATTGGAGGAGTTAAATATCTTGAAGAAAAACTATTCGCTTCGGGCAGCTTTGTCATCAAACCAAACTCTTTATTTATCTGAATTTCCTTTGCGGCAATTCTCGCATTAACTCCTTCTTTGTGGCATTCAAAAATAAATACCGCATCAAACTCTAAACCCTTCGCCTGATGTACGGTCATAATTTTTATCGCATCTTCGTCGGCGGTAACCTGCGCTTGACCCTCATCGGTAAAGTCGGCAATTGCATCACTCAAATATTTTAAATAATCATAAACATTGCGAAATCCTTGTTTATAAAAACTTCGGGTGAGTAAAATAAGTTTTTCAAAGTTTGCAAGTTCTTTCTTCCCATCTTTTCGCGAAGCTGCAACCGCGAGATAATTTGTTTCTTCGCTGATTGTCCGCAGCAATGTTACCATGTCGGCAGAAAGTAAAAGATTTTGATGCCTTGTAAGCAAAGAGACAATGTCGGAAAGTCGGGGATTCTGTTTCGCCTGGTCTTTTAATTTCTCCCAGAAGTTTCCCGAACTCTGAAGATGGATTGATAGCAGATCACTATCAGATAGAAAATAAAAGGGAGAACGCAATATGCCAACCAGCGCCGCATCATCCGTTGTATTTGCGAGAAAGGAGATGTAGTTAAAAAAATCAAAAATGATTTGCTGCTGATAGAATCCTTTTCCTTCCCAAACGATGTACGGAAGATTAAATTTGCGAAAAGTCTTTTCAAGTATTTCAAAAGAATTTCGTTTGCGGCAAAGGATTGCAATATCGCGCAGATGCATCGTTGAAGTTTCATGAGCGGTAAGCGTCATAATGCGTTTTGCAATTAACTCAGCTTCAGTCACTTCGGAATTTTCTTGTTCTTCCGCGATTAATAATTCAATAGCCGAGGAAACTTCATCGCTTCTCGCGCAAATCAAATCAGTATGAACTACTTCATTGAAGAGAGGATTTGCATCTGCAAATAAATTGCGGAAGAGTTCATTGGTAAAAGCGCAGAGCGCCGCAGACATTCTAAAACTTGCCGGAAGCGATAACACTAATCCATCTTCATTGCTCACATCATTTTTTGTTTTTGAAAAGACAGAGAGTTCCGCATCACGGAATTTGTAAATACTCTGCTTCTCATCTCCAACAACAAAAAGATTTCCGGATTTCAGTCGCTCTAATATTGGAAGAAAAATTTCATACTGGATTTCGTTCGTATCTTGATATTCATCAACCATTAAGTAGCGGTATTTTTGCGACAGCTTCTGTCTCACATTCGGTTGTTCAAGTACATTTTGTGTCTTTATTAAAATGTCGTCAAAATCGAGATACCCCAGCTCACTTTTTTTGCCTTCGTAACTTTCTAAAACAGCTTCAAATATGCGCGTAAATTTTAATCCGAAGACGGCAAGTTGAAGATGCAATTTCTCGTGATCAGAGAGAGTTTCAAATCCGGTAAGTGAACGAAAATATTTTTCCGTTACTAAAATATCTTCACCAAGGTCTGCGGAAAACTTTCTTCCCAGATAACCATCTTTTCTTATCGTGTGAGTTGTTGTAATGAGTTGTCCTTTAAAACTCATCATAGTGGTAAACCTTGAAATGGTTTCGACTTGAGTTTCAAACACTTGAATCGTTTCGCTAATAGCAGTTGCTGCTGCCGGATTCTTTTTAAACGCTTCGGCATTAATTCGTTTTATCGGTGGCAACAAAGCATGAAAAGGCAATACGAAAAGGAGTAAAAGATATTCTTCTAACTTCCGTGAGAAAAAATTCGCTGTTCCCGATTCATCACCGGAATAGATTTGCATGAGAAGATTTTTTACAGAGCTTCGATGATAAATTGCGTGTTCTAGTTGAGTTGATAAATTTTGTACCGAACCGAAGTGTCTTATCATTTCCTGAAGAAATAAATTTTTCTCGGGATTTTTTTCAAATTGATTTATTGTTTCAGTTAGCGAAAGGGAAATTAATTCCTTTGAAAGCGTTGCATCAACTGGAGAAAAATTTGCGTCGATTCCCGCTTCAACGGGAAATTCACGGAGGATTTGTGTGCAGAACGAATGAATAGTGGAAATGTTTGCCGACACCAATTGCTTTTTAAGCTTTTCAAATTTCATTCTTTCGGTTTCATCTTCAGCCTTTAACGAAGCCTCCAAAATGCTTCTCGAAATTTTACCATACAGTTCACCGGCTGCTTTATCGGTAAAGGTGATGGCTGCAATTTGTTTTAATGTGGTATCGGTATGCAAAAGAATTTCTAAAAAACGCTGCGTAAGTACGAATGTTTTTCCCGAACCGGCATTTGCGGTAAGCGTAATGTGCTTCGTTATCTCAAGAGCTTTTAGCTGATCTTCCGTTAATTTAGACCGCGTCATTCTTCTTCCGAAAATCTTTTTGGAATCTAACTAAAAACGCAGTGCCGTTCGCGGAAGTTGTTTCAACGGAAATATCTCCGTTAATACTTTCAACAAATTTTTTAGCGAGCTTCAATCCCAATCCCATTCCTCCGGTTTTAGTAGTAAAGTTCGATGTGAAGATTTTATGAATGTCGCTTTCCGGAATACCTTTTCCGTCATCAGAAATTCGTACACTTATATTACGTGCATCTTCTTCAACGGCAATGGCAACTTTATGCGCCGAAGCCTGCATTGCGTTGCGAATTAAATTGATGAACATTCGTTTTACTTGCGAAGCGTCGGCTTCAATCAGTTCGGTTTCAGCTTGATACGAAAGGGTTAGCGCAATGTTCTCTTCATTGAAAAGGAGAACTATTTCATTTAAGGCGTGCTTCAAATTAACTGATGCAAGATTGAGCGGAGGCATTTTTCCGAATGATGAAAATTCGGAGGCGATCTGACTTAAAGTTTCAATTTGCGCAAGAATGGTTTCGGAAACTTTTTCAAAAAGCGTATCAAAATTCTTCGATTTATTTTTGTACATGGCTACTAACTGCTGAAGCGTTAACTTCATCGGAGTAAGGGGATTTTTAATTTCGTGAGCAACCTGCCGCGCCATTTCTTTCCACGCTTGTTCCCGCTCAAGCTCTGCTAATTCTTTTTGATTTTTTCGGAGTTCGTCGGTCATAATATTAAATCCGTTGATCAAATCTTTCAGCTCACCCATGGAATTTTCTTTGAGACTCACGTTAAGGTCTCCGTGAGCAACGGCGCGGGTCGCACGTGTCAACCTTCGTATCGGCAGAGAAATTTGATCGGCTAAAAACGAACTGATGATTACAATCAGTACAATTGCAAATGAATATACTCCAAACAAAAAAACGTTCACTTCTACAAAATTAAGAGCAACGGGAATTTGATTGAAATAATCATTCACCTCCAAAAACAAGGTTTCATCTTTTATCATAATCGGTTTGTAAAATGAAAGCGCTTCGCGGCTTCCGATAAAGCGCCGTACAAATAATCCGTTTCCTCTTTTGCCCAAACTTGATTCAACAACTTCCGAAATATCTTTTCGCAAAACGGATGCATCAAAAAGATTTTGCTGCGTGCTGAACGCAAGTTTTGCATTTTCATATATCGAAATGGAAAGCAGCAGGTCTTTACTTGATTCGACAAATACTTTTTGCTTGTTCAACGGCGCCGCTCCGGCGGTTTTTGATCTGTAATAATTTTCCGCAAGATTTGCTTTCTCTTTCAATGAGTTTTGGATCAAAGCGATATTTTTTTCTTCCACGCTGTTTCTATTGTAAATCGCAAGCGCAATGATGGGAAGGATAGCGATGAGGAGAAACGCGATAAGAAGCTGCGAACGGAACGTTAACCGGAGTTTACCTTTGGACAGCATCGCAAAAAGCAGCAGTAAAACTACTATCAGAAATGAAGTGTGGATAATAAATAATTTAAAAAAGTTGAAGAGGCTAAATGAAAACGCCGTCTCTTTCTGTGCAACTATCAGATACGGATGTGAACCGGAATTCATCCGTTCAACGCCATAGCCGAGAAATATTTCAGAAGCGCCGTCGTAACTTATCCATCCCTCATTTTCTTTTGTAAGAAATGTTGCCAACTTATTTATATCATGCGGAGATGGAAAAACGGTTCCGTTGATCGGATAAATTTTATTTTCCGCCAGCAAAAAAACGACAAAGTTTTTTTCATTAAGCGAGCGAAGATTTATTTCAGGCTGTTGAAATATGGCTGCAACGGGATTAACCGAAAGCACATTTCGCGTGGTGAGGATGATGGTTGCTGCCGCAAATCCCACCACTTCATCTCTTTCAACAATAGGAATGATTCCGCAAAAAATTTTCTGCCATTGTTTTGATTTGTCAGACACATCAAATATTTGCAGACTTTTTGTTAGCGAAGCAACGGCAATCTGCGGTAGGAGTTGTTCTTCCGGCACTCCGTTTGAAAAATATCCGACGATTTTTTTTCGTTTATCAAGCAGCGTAAGCGATGAGGAAATCTTTTCGTTATGGAAGGAACTGCTCAACCATAATTCTAATGCGAGCGCGTTCTGGTTTGTTCCTTCTTTCAAAAAGAAATCATCCAGCGTTGTATTGAGAACGATTTTGGAAAGCGATTCATTCAATAAAAAATTGGAATAACTTTCCTGCGGACGTGAAAGAAATAACGCCGTTCTTTTTAACTCTTCTTTTTCAAGTTCAGAATTAAAAAAATTCATTAAGCTAATGGTTAAAAGCGAAGCGGCGAATGAGAGATAAAGAATTTTCTTCAGCGCTTTGGTCTTTGTCAGTTCGATCAAAAAGAAAACCGTAGCTAATAAAACCGAAGCGAAACCAAACATTAAAAACGTAAGCAGCGGCTGTCTCTGCGCCAAAATAAAAATGATTGAACACGCAATCAACACAAAATAAATTAAGACGATTCTCACGGATTTTTTCAAATCCCCCGGAAGCGAATAGTAAATTATTTTGAGGAGAATCTGGAAGAGCGCAAATCCCGACAGCACAACCAAAAAAATTGCAATGTGCATTACTAAATGGGGCGCGCCGGGAATAATATCCACAGTATCAAAGTACCGGAGAGATGAATCAAAAATTACGCTCTTCACCGCTGCTGCAATCCCTCTAATCGAAAGCAGCAAAAGAATCAAAGAAAAAAATCCATATACTGCGCGTTTTACCGGATGTGTATATTTTGAAGTAAAAAAATCCTCAAGATGAAAATTTGATGCGTAATAAATAACCGCGACGATGGCGGTGAAGAAAAGAGAAGTTGTTAAAAATTCAAGCGGGGATTTTACAATACCGCCGGCAAATGCCGAAGAAAAATAATTGGGATTTGTTAGTTCACCGGTAACTAAACTCGCCGGAAAATTTAACGCGAAAATTATCCATCGCACAAGCGCCAAGTAGAGAACCGCAAGCAGAGGTTTGATAAAATTGAGTTTTATCTCTTTGGTTTCGTAGCGAAGAATAAAACCGAGCAGGACAATTCCAATCACAATAAAGAGCGATTGAATTTTATTCCCGTTTTCTTTGAACGTTTTTAATTCGGCTTTTAACGTTGGCTTGGCAACGGTAACCAATCCGATCTTTTGTTCTTTGTTATTCTGAAGATCGAATGAAAAATATCTACCGTCTTTTGTAATAGCTTTTGATGGAGAATAAGCAACATCAACTTCTGATTCAAATTCACTTTCCAACGTTGATAAAAAATTGTTTTGCTGCGAGATGTTTTCCGAGTTGTACGAAGTCTCAAATAGAGAAGTAACAAGAAGAAAATAATTTTTATTTTGAATCTTCACCTGCTCATTATAACAGAGCAGCGTTATCAGCGGTGAAGTGTGAAAATAGGTTGTTCCAAATCCGTTTTTTGTGGTAAGGATTTCTCTTCCTTCAAGTCCGATAGTTGCATTGGAGGCAGCCTCCGATAAGAGAGAATCAAGCAGAAAAATTTGAAACCCGGAATATGCTTCGTCATGAAAAAGATTTTGCGGAAAAGTTTCATCGATTATTTTATTCTGTTCAATCGACTTTTTCAATTCGCTTGCGGCGTCTAATAAATTCGTTTGCCGCTTTTCAAATATTGAAATGGTATTCTGCCGGATGGCGGCTAACTTCTCTTGAAGCGTTGAATTCCAATGCTCTTTTTTGTTTTGCAGAAGGGTTGGACTGATAAATCCAATTATCAACACCACAAAAAATATTGCAGTGAGAAGAACATATAATTTCTTTTCCCCTTTAAGGTGAGCTTCTATTTTGGTGAAACCTATTTTATGGTGATGAGGGGAATTTTCCACTTGGCTCCCGAATATTCTACCGAAATGAAAATCTGCGCCGACCCTTTTTTATTTTTACTTTCAAACGTAAAAACTCCTGTTGCAAAACCATTTTCCGCTTCACTCCGTTGGGTAAACTTAAAAGATATTGGCTGATACAACTGGAAAAAATCCTGCAAAATATAATACGCCTGGTTGCTGCTGTAAAAACCGTTTACACCGGTGGAAAGACTTAAGTAAATCTGTGAAGGAAAATATTCCGAAATGTAAGAGCTGTTTCCGGATGAAAACGCCCGTTCGATGTCGGTAAAAATCTGATTTTCTTTTTTTTGATTTTGAACCGCTTCGTTCGACTTTGCGGTTGTTATAGGCGCAATTGCAGCGGTTATCAAAAAAACGAACAGGATACGATATATAAAAATTTTCTTCATTACTTTCAGGAAAATTAATGAATCTTAAAGACTTTAACTAAACTCAAAACTGCTTACATAAAAAAGAAATGTCAATCTTGAAGAATCAGAGATTGACATTTTCTGTGTGAAAAACATTAACTAATTAACGGGATTTGGGCACTCTCTTCAACGGCGCGCGTTTGTGAATATCACCGGAGACAACTTTAAGCTGCGGATTTCCTTTAACTAATTGGAATGCCCAATCAAAAACAATTCGGTCTCGTGTAATAGTTTTTACGCGGATTTTCGCAAAATGATTGTCCCAGGTCCAGATTACGTACGTATGTCCTTCAATTGCAACTGCGTCTTTTGAAGTTGACCAGCCGGATTCCGGCGCAAAAGCAACGTCGTAAATATCTGTAGTTGCGCCCATGTCTTGAATATCCGTATCCGAATAAACATCGATGTATGAAGTGCCGTTGTAAATATCGAAAAAGAAATCGGTGTTGGCGGAATCATCAAATGCCACTGCTGCGTAGGTTGTAAAACTGTATCCCGAATTATCCGGGAAACGGTTGTAATCGAAAATGCTTTGGTTAAATCCTTCCGGACGCGGAGTAGCGTAGGCGACATCAAGACTCAGTTCGCTTTCATTGTTATTATAATCGAAGGCGGTAACTGCGTAATAATTTAAAACTCCGTTGGCTGCGCCGTTATCAACATAATAGCTGTTTTGCGTTGTTCCGAGCAATTTATATTTGCCATCGTAAGAAGTGCTGTAATAAACGTTGTAGCCGGCTAGATCTCTCTCCCGATTGTCATTCCACGAAAGATCAACACGGTTATCGCCGTTAAGAACTTGAACTCCAGTCGGCGGAACCGGCGGGACGTTATCGTACGTATCATTCATATAATTATTATCGCATGAGGTAATTCCGAATGTAAGAACTACTAAAAACGAGAGTATGGCTATTTTTTTCATGATTGCACCTTTTATTGCTTTATATATTTCCATACAAATTCGAAGCCAAAGAAATTGTCCGTTATTTTTAATAAATAGAAGATGAGAGCAGCCAACGTGTAGAATTCTCTATACAAAATTGTCTTTTCTAAGTGAACATCAATTTAAACCGATAAATAGTTTTAGAAAGATTTAAGAAAGTAGTATAATTCAGGGTAAAAAAAATACTTTTTATGTGAAATAAAATCAGGGAGCGAATTATGAATCTTGACGTACTGGTTTTTGGAGCGCATCCGGATGATGCTGAACTTTCTATGGGCGGTACTATTGCAAAACTTACTTCACATGGGTTAAAGGTTGGGCTTATTGATTTTACAAAAGGGGAATTGGGAACCCGCGGCACTTCGGAGACACGGCAGAAAGAAGCTTTTCATGCGGCGATTGCTCTAAAGATTGCAAACAGAGAAAACTTAAATATGCCGGACGGTGAAGTCTCCGCAACGAAAGAAAACATCATGAAAGTCGTTCTGGCTATCCGCAAATTTAGACCGAAAATTATTTTTGCGCCGTACAAAAACGACCGCCATCCCGACCACGTACACGCGAGCGACCTTGTAAAACAAGCCTATTTCTTTTCCGGCGTGCAAAAAATAAAAACATTTAATAAAGAAAAAGCGCAGGATGCCTACCGCCCAAAAAAACTTTTCTATTATATGCAGACCTACACATTTGATCCAAGTTTTATTGTGGATATCAGCAGCACATTCGAATTAAAAATGAAAGCGGTTAGAGCTTACGCCACGCAGTTTTTTGATCCGAAAAGTAAAGAGCCGGAAACTTTTATCAGCTCACCGGAATTTATAAAATTTATTGAAGCGCGCGCTGAATTTTACGGATTCAAAATCGGGAAAAAATACGGCGAGCCTTTTTATTCAGAAGAAGATGTGGAACTTGATCTTCTTCATTTAATTACCTCAACGGAATCTCCGAAAACCGAAAAGTAAATACAAAAGGCAGTTTAAGTTGTAAACTGCCTTTTCAATTTTTTTGAACGAAAATATTCCATTCCCCATCAACCATCATCCATCACCCATTTACCATCTCATGATAGTCCCTGGTACATTCCTTCAATTAAATTTTTGTAGCGCTCTTCAATCACTTTGCGTTTCAATTTTAGAGTTGGAGTAAGTTCGCCGGTTTCTAAACTGAACGGAGTATCGAGCAGCGCAAATTTTCTGATGCGTTCAAAATTGGCTAAATTTTTCTGGAATTTGCCAAGCTCGTCATCCATCAAATCGTAAATTTCTTTTACATCAACTAAGTCATTATTTGTTTTATAAGGAATATTGTGGCTGTCGGCATATTCTTTTAAAGCTTCAAAATCGGGAACGATAAGTGCGGAGAGAAACATGCGTCTATCTCCAATCAACACAAACTGGTCGATATACTTGCTTGCCAAAAAGAGATTTTCGATTGGCGTGGGTGCAATATATTTTCCGCCGGAAGTTTTGAAGAGATGCTTCTTTCTATCGGTGATCATCAGAAATCCTTCAGCATCAAAAACGCCGATATCTCCGGTGTGCAGCCAGCCGTCTTTGATGGTTTCATCGGTTTCTTTTTTGTTTTTATAATAGCCTTGCATAATTGAAGCGCCGCGCGCAAGTATTTCGCCGTCGCTCGCAATTTTAACTTCAACAGATGGAAATGGTTTGCCGACGGTACCGAACTTGTAGCTGTCAAAACGGTTTGCCGCAATAACGGGGGAGGATTCCGTAAGTCCGTATCCTTCAACAATCGTAATACCGATTGCTTCAAAGAACTCTCCAAGTTCGCGTGCAAGCGCCGCTCCGCCGGAAATGAAAAATCTCAATTTGCCGCCGGTTTTTTCTCTAATTTTTTTGAAGACCAAAGTATCCGCAACTTTATTTTGAAGTGATAAACCTATCGGAAGGTTTCCGGATTTTTTTGCGGAATGATATTTTTTGCCGGTTTCGATTGCCCAATTAAATATCTTTTGTTTTTTTGCCGGTTGACTTTCAACATTCTTGATTACTTTTGAATAAATTCTTTCAAATAAACGGGGAACGCTTGTAACAATTGTCGGATGCACCTCAAGCAAATCGCCTGCAACCGACTCGATGCTGGAAGCGTAGCAGATCATCGCCCCCGAAGAGAATGCCGTGTAGTAGCCTGCCATTCGTTCAAAAATATGGCAGAGGGGCAAGAACGAAAGAAAGATGTCGTCCGGACCAATAGGGAAGGCGCTCAACGCATCATTCACGTTTGTTGCAATATTTTTATGGGTTAACAAAACTCCTTTCGGTTCGCCCGTAGTTCCCGAAGTATAGATGATGGTGCAGATATCATTTTCTTTAATTTTTTGTCTTTGTTCTTTAAATGCAAAAGGATTTTGTTTTTTGGCTTCAGCTCCTTTTTCTTGAATTGAACGCAACGCATAAATACCGTTTTCGTTGGGAGAATCTTTTTCATTCATTACAAGAATAAATTTCAGACTGCGGCAGTTGTTTCTGATCTTCAAAATTTTATTTAATTGAAATTTGTTTGAGACAATTACGCCAATTGATTCCGAGTTGTTGAGAATAAATTCAATTGAATCGGCGGTAAGCGAAGGATACAAGGGAACATCAACTGCGCCCAACCCGAGAATAGCCATGTCGGCATAAACCCATTCCGGTCTGTTCTCTGCAACTATGGCAACTTTATCAGCCGCTTTCACGCCAAGTGAAGTTAGTCCGTATGCAAGGTTTTCGGTTTCTTCCTTTAATTGCTGATAACTAATACCCACCCATTGATTATTCACCTTTTGTTTTAATACCGGTCGTTCCATACTAACGCCGTATTCTTCGGTTAGAAATGCGTAGAGTTCCGGGATGGTTTTAAATGGTTTCAAAATGGGCATAAGAGGCTCCTTTTATAAATTTAGTTAAAATTTTATAGAAACACTTCAATAATAAAAATTCTTTTGGAAGTAAACCAATAAAATTTTTCGCATTTCTTTCAAATGATATTTTTATCGTGCTTTGAGTTATATTCCATTAAACAGTAAATGATGAAGTGCAAAATTTGCACTGACGGTTTACGTAAAATAAAAACGCCCATCATCTTACTTTTCCGAAGAGATTACTTCAGAATACTTGACAGAAGTTTTTCTAAGCTTCTCTACAAAATCCTTTGCCGGAACCACTTGCGGCGGTACAAAAGCTCCGCGCTGTGTTATTTTATCTTCAACCATTTGTTGGCAGACTAAAGAGGGAGAAATTGCCGTAACAAAATTTTCATCGCCGATGAGTTCAACAATTTGCTTCTGCCTAACGCCATCTTTTTTTCCGACAATCTCTATTTTAAGGAGAATATCGGAGACGCTGTCTTTCGACTTTCCAAATCGCTTTAAGAAATTTAATAAACATTCTGCTCTGCGGTCGGTTTTGGTTAATCCGAATTTCAAACCAAGAATCATAGCCAAACCCTGCCACATACTCTGCGATCCCGAAAAGAACGAAAGCTCTTTAATACCGGTAAGCGCCGGGAGAGAAAGTAAATCACGCGTTACGGAACTTCCCAAATAAACTTTTTTATTAAATGGTTCACCTACAAAGGTTTGAAGGCTTTGGTTAGCGGGAATTTTCCACTCACCATTATTCCAAACAAGTGGTTTTACATCAAGCATATATTTTAGTTCTTTGAGAGATGATATCGAAATGCCCGATAAGATTGTCCCCATGATGAAATAAATTTTTCCCGACTCCAATTCATCGAATTCATTTTGGGAGTTCATCAATACAACTCCGGGGATACCGGGATTTGCGCCGAGTGCAGTAATTAACGTAGCGTTGTTTGCGGCAGCCAGGTCATGCAGCGTAAGAAAACGTTCGGCATATTCGTAACTACCGGAAACATCAAGGTAGTGGATTCCGCGTTTTGCACAACTCTCCGGCAGATACAATGGAGCGTTGGTAAATGGACCGCTGAAGCAATTGATAACAATCGTAACGCCGGTTAAAGCAGAAGCAACGGAGGCTTCGTCGCAAATATCAATGGTGCGCCACTCTGCGCCGTATTTATAGATTGTCTCTGCCGCTTTCGTTTTGTTACGTCCGGCAATAATAAGATGAATACGGTCATCCGCAGCGAGCGTTTTAGTTACATCACTTCCAACGGTTCCGTACCCGCCAACAACAAGCGCCTTCTTTTTATCCACTTACTTGACTCCTTATTTAGTTGAGAAACAATATTTGCTTTTGATCGTCGGAAATTAATCTGATTTTAACAAAACTTTGCTATTTGTGTAATCCGGGAACAGGAGAATGATTTTAAAAATGCAAAGAGCAGAATGACCAACTCTGAAAAAATATGCACGATATTTTCTTTTACTTCGATGGATTTCTTCACAGAAGAAATTGAAACACGATTGATAATTTTCGGTCTATGTAAAACTAAATCCATCAAATCACGCCGGCAATTAATGAATGATTTTGCGGAATTAACTTACCAAATATTTTTTTTGATGTCAATTTTTTCCTCTTCCTCATCAGCAAAATAAAATCCTACGGATGATTCAATAATTATTTAGAAGTAAGTTATCTTCTCATTAAGTTTAAGCGCTACTTTTTAAGTAGATTGAAAAACTCATTTACTGTTTCTACAAAAATTTTTAAGGTGATGCGATGAATAGAATGTCAATGCTGTTTTGTTTATCAATTTTAAGTTTGCTTTCGTTTGCAACTGCACAAGATCAAACAAAAATAAGCGGAGTTGTTTACGGAGATTATTTCTACAATATCGATAATGCGGTAACTTCAAAGAAAGATATTAATGGTTTTCAATATCGCAGAATCTACCTCACTTTGGATTTTGCCGTTGCCGAAAATTTTGAGTCCCGCCTCCGTTTAGAATCGGACCAAACAGCAAACTCAAACACCAACGGCGGTAAACTTGGGGTTATGATCAAAGACGCTTACTTAAAATGGAAAGAAATTTTTCAAGGATCGGATTTGATTGCCGGAATTTCTCCTACTCCCGGATTTGAAATCGCCGAAGCTGCATGGGCGTATCGATCAATAGAAAAAACTATCCTCGACCTCAACGCGATTATTCCGGCAAGAGACTTTGGCGTTGATCTGAAAGGGAAGTTAATCGAAAACGGTTCTGTAAATTATTCACTTAAGTACGCAAACAACAGCAGCAACGGACCGGAAACGGATAAGTACAAAAGATATTCCGCTTTGCTCAGATTCAAACTTGCGGAAAATTTACAAGCGACAATTCATGCGGATTATGCAGCCAAAGCTGAGATAACCGACGGTTTCGACAAACGGACAAAACCTAATAATCAATTTGTAGGTTCATTATTTTTAGGATATAAACAGAAGGAAGATTTCTCATTCGGTGTTGAAGCGTTTTCAAGAACGATTCAAAATAATTTCAGAAAATCATTTGCAACCGCGCTGCAAAATCAAAACAGTTTCGGCGTTTCTGTTTGGGGTTGGGGAACGCTGACCGAGAAATTAAAGTTGGTCGGAAGATTTGACAACTATGATCCGAATACTGATCGCGATTCCGACGGTAATTTATTTATTATTGCCGGACTTGATTATAAAGCGGCAAAAAATGTTAACATCATTCCAAATATTCTTTTGGTTAATTACCAGTTGAAGAATGCGGATGGAAATTCTTTAAAGGATATCACGGCAAGAGTTACGCTTGCATTTACTTTTTGATCGAGAAGTAACCTTTCATCCATAAAATTGCAGCAATAGCGGTTGATTGAACCGCTATTGCAAAACGTACAACCATCTTCTAAAAAAACACTTCGTTACTTTTCACTTTTCTCTCAAGCGCAATTTCCAAGTTTAACAATTCCATAACACTGTCTTAACAATGGGATAACACTGCGTTGATAAGTTTACGAGCGAAAAGAAATTTAAAAGGATAACGATATTAAAATTGCATATTTCAACGCGTCGTTTCAGGTTGGGCAGGATGGCGTTACACGAGTGCTCTATAAAATGATCCAGGCGGCGTTGGAGCGCAACCATGAAATAATCGGAATTACTTCCGTTCTTCCTCAGTTGCACGAACAAATAATTCCAATGCATCAAGTCCCTTCGGTTGTGATGCTTTTGCAAAAAAATTATCGACTTGCACTTCCGGGGTATCAGTTATTTGCAAAAGTACTTGAGCAATTTAAACCGGATATTTTGCATATTAATAGTCCTTGTCCGCTTGGTTACAGCGCCATGAAGTATGGACAAGTATTCAACATTCCGGTAGTGGCAACGTACCACACCCATTTTCCAAAATATTTACCATACTATCATTTATCTGCATTGGAAGAATGGACGTGGAAACTTACCCGCTCTTTGTATAATAATATTGATCGGACGTTTGTACCAACACGACCAATATTGGATGAACTGCTCGCTCATAATTTTCATTCGCTTGAATATTTGCCGAATGGTGTTGACGGGGAATTGTTCAATCCGGTTCGCCGTTCATCTGAATGGAGAAAAAAAATCGGTAACGATAAAAAACCAATTGTACTTTTTGTAAGTCGGCTTGTCTGGGAGAAGGACCTTCACATTCTTGTTGAAGTTAATAAAATATTACGTGCAAAACGTAACGACTTTGAAATGGTTGTTGTTGGGGATGGACCGGCACGAAAAGAATTTCAAGAGATGATGCCGGAAGCTCATTTTCTTGGGTATCATTCGGGTGTTGTGCTTGCAGAGATTTTTGCATCAGCCGATATTTTTACTTTCCCTTCAACTACAGAAACTTTTGGTCTTGTAACGCTTGAGGCAATGGCTTCCGGACTTGTACCGGTTGCCGCTAACGTAGGCGGCGCCGTTGATATTATTGAAGATGGAAAATCGGGTTTTCTCACTTCACCTAAAAACGGAACGGAGATGGCTGAAAAGATTTTCTATCTTCTCGATCATCCGGACAAAAGAAAAATCTTGGCTGCAAATGCTGTCTCCCGTTCAACATGCTTTCATTGGGAAAATATTTTCGAACAATTATTTTCGAGTTACGAGGAATTACTTACCACCTATAAACAAAGCCGGGAAGCGTATGACGCAGCTTAACGATCCTCTTCCGTTTTTTGAAGAAACCGATTTTATTTCCGGTGATTATGCGGTTTCAAACAGCAAAAGTTTTAAGCTGATTCATATTTCTGATCCGCATTTGAGCCGCCAATATTATCGCGAGCATATAAAAGCGTTTAAAATTCTTTTAGAGTCTGCTTTGGAAGCAGGCGCAGATCATATTGTGGTTACCGGTGATATTGTTAGCACCGCAGACCCGGATGATTTTTATCTCGCACGGGAAATATTTTCAAGATTTGGTTTGCTTGATTCCAACAAGCTTACCGTTGTGCCGGGCAATCATGATATTTTTGGCGGTCCTCATCGCGCAGTAGATGTGCTTAGTTTCCCGCAATATATCAGCACCATTGATTATGAGAAACATCTTAAATTATTTTGTGAAGCTTTTGCAGAAACGTTTGAAGGAAGTAAAACATTAGTAAAAGATTCGCTGTTTCCTTTCTTAAAAAAGATTGGTCCATTTTCACTTCTTGGTTTGAATTCCATTCCTCCTTGGTCATTATGGAATAATCCTCTTGGTAGTAACGGAAGTTTAAGCGATGAACAAGTTGAAGCGCTTAAATCCATTATTGAATTGCATGAATTGCCCGGTGAAAACTTGCTGGTGGCTATGCATCATCATTTTCATGATTTAAATGATGAGACCGTTCAAAACAAATTATGGAAAAAGATAGAATTAAAAACCATGCGGATGAAAAAACGAAAGAGCATTATCAAAATGTTTAAAAAACTGAACGTGACGTACGTATTGCACGGACACGTTCATAAGAATGAAATATACGAGAAGAAAAATCTGAAATTTATTAACGGCGCCGGAGCGGTTTGCGATGATCCAATTCCTTTTTTGAAATATAATATTGTTGAATGGGTAAATGGAATAACCTCCGCTCGCATCGAACAACTTTCAACTCCTTATCAAATTTCAGCAGTAAAGAAGCCTCTTCCTCTTCCGAACGGTGATGCCTTTTTAACTTTTAGACGAAGCGCTCATGTTTAATTGATTGACGCCTATTCGCAAGTTGAGCGATTATTTATAATCCCGTACCACTTTTTTTAACAATTCCATAACACAGTCTTAACACTCTCTTAATAGTGGCAAAGTAATTTTACTTGCCAAAAAAAAGTTACTCACAATTAAGAAAACATTATGGAAGAAAAATTTTCGACATCAATTTTACTTATAACCGCAGCGTTTATTGCGTCGTTCGTCCTTTCGCTTACACGAAGCGAATATCTGTTTGGAATTATTTCACTCGGATTTGCTCTGCTTATTTATATTCTTGGATTTATTCTGGCGCGGCAGCACGACGCCAAAGACGTATCAAACCAGATTGAGGGTTAGATGGTTCAGATCGACTTAAATCAAATTCTTCGCGCAAAATTACCGGCGCTTTATAAAAATGAAAACGGTTTTCCTACTAAAACAGTTGAAGCGTTTCTCTCAAAATTGACGGCGCTAAAAAAAATCAACACCTTTTTGGCTCATCACAAAAATGTTGAAGGCGCGCCGTTTATTGACGCGCTTTTTGAAGAATTGGATTTTTCCTATTCCGTCTCAACAAAAGATAAAGACAAAATTCCCAGCGAAGGAAAAGTAGTGATTGTTTCCAACCACCCTCTTGGCGGATTAGATGGATTATTACTGCTCAAATTGATGCTTGAAATTCGTTCGGATGTGAAGATAGTTGTGAACGATGTTTTGCTGCACATTGAAAATCTTAAATCTTTTTTTCTCCCGTATAATTTATTTGATAGCGGAATACAAAAAGAAAATATCGCCGCGATTGATAAAGCGCTTAAGGATGAATGTGCCGTTATCTTTTTTCCGGCCGGAGAAGTTTCAAGATTTACAACTCAAGGAATCCATGACAGCACGTGGACTCGGGGAGCGCTGCACTTTGCCGAAAAAGCGAAAGCTCCGGTGCTTCCCGTTTTTATTCATGCAAGAAACTCGCTCGCTTTTTACATCGCTTCATTCCTGTCAAAATCACTTTCACTTTTTTTTCTGCCGCGAGAGCTGTTCAAACAAAAGGGGAAAACGGTCACGGTAAAAGTCGGAAGTCTTATTTCCGCAAAAACGTTATTCGCAGGATTTTTAAAAGGAAAAGTTTTAGCCAAAACATTACGGAAACACGTTTACCTCATCGGTCAAAACAAAAAAGGAATTTTCCTAACCGAGAAAAATGTTATCCATCCGGTAGATCCAAAAAAAATTAAACGGCAACTGCGCGCGGCAAAACTGTTGTTGAATCTGGATGAGAAAAAAAAGATTTATCTCCTTCAAGGTGAAAAATTATTCCACGATGTTATACGTGAAATTGCACGTCTGAGAGAAATTACGTTTAGAAAAGTGGGAGAGGGAACAGGGTTGAAATTAGACACCGATCCTTACGATGCCTATTATCATCACATTGTTTTGTGGGATGAACAAGATCTGGAAATTATCGGCGCCTACCGCATCGGTGTGGGAAGCGATATACTTGAAAAACACGGACTATCCGGATTTTATTCTTCAACTCTGTTCAACTTTTCCACACGATTTCACTATCATCTTCCTTATTCAATTGAATTGGGAAGAAGTTTTCTACAGGCAAAATACTGGAACACCAACGCGCTGGATAATTTGTGGATGGGAATCGGCGCGTTTCTTGCGCAAAATCCTAAAGTGCAATTTTTGTTCGGGCCGGTTTCGTTATCGAATGCCATACCTATCGATGCAAAAGAGATGATCGTTTTCTTTTATGAAAAATGGTATGGAAATGCTCACGGAATGGTAACTGCAAAGAACGAATTCAAGATACGGGATGACCACCGAAAAACGCTGTCGTTCCTTTTTTCTTCCAACAACTACAAAGACGAAATAAAATTGCTTAAACAAAATTTAAGATTTTTCGGAGTCTCCATCCCCGCTTTGTACAAGCAATACACAGAACTTTGCGAACCCGGCGGCGCACAGTTTCTTGATTTCGGCGTTGACGCGGCGTTTCAAAATTGTATTGACGGATTTATGCTTATCGACATCGATCTTATCAAACATTCAAAAAAAGAAAAATATATTTTCAAAAATTTATTTAAGCAGGAAGAAGAATACGATGAAGCGATTTGAGAAACGGTTTCTTAACAATTTGGTAATACGGGCTTAACCGTTTGGTAACATTGCAATAATAATTTTGAACGTTCATTTATTAATTAAATAAGGAAAGAAAATGAAAAAAATTCTATTATTACTTTTTATAATGGCTGTAAGTTTACAACATTCACTTTTTGCTCAAGAAGAAGGAGTGAAAACAACCGATGAAAAAGTTGAAGAAGTAAAAGGTCAAGTTGACGGAATTAATGAAACGTTGCTTGAGATGAAATCCACGTTGGACGCACTAAAGAAAATAAAATTATCGGGTTATATCCAGGCGCAATTTCAATCAGCGCAAATTGACGGCACAAAATCTTTTGCCGGTGGTGATTTTTCATCAACTTTGCATAACAGATTTTTACTGCGCCGCGGTAGATTAAAAGTAAATTATGATAACGATTTAACACAGTACGTCGTGCAAATTGATATTACCCAAGGCGGTTTAGCCACAAAGGACGCCTACGTTTCGGTTAAAGAACCCTGGCTAAAAGCTTTCTCATTAACCGGCGGTATTTTTGATAGACCTTTCGGCTTTGAAATATCCTACTCATCAAGCTCACGCGAAACTCCCGAACGCACAAGATTATTTCAGACGTTATTCCCGGGTGAAAGAGACCTTGGAGCAAAAGTTGAATTTGTTGGAACCGATGGCTTATTAAGTTTCTTAAATGTTAAAGCCGGATTATTTACCGGAAACGGAATTGGACCTGAAACCGATAACGCAAAAGATTTTATCGGCAGAGCCGGTTTCCAATTACCATTCGCAGATCAAAATTTTGAAATTGACGGTGGTGTTTCCGCTTACGTTGGAAAAGTTCGTTTAGATGATGGAAAAAAACAATACAAACTTGATAACATTTCTACGGTTGGCGTCGATTCAACAACACGTTACATAAACAGAAATTATATCGGTTTGGATGCTCAAATCTATTACGATTTGCCGGTTAATGGCGGATTTTCTCTTCGTGGAGAATATATCACCGGAAAACAACCCGGTACTTCCGGAAGCAGCAGCGCTTATAAAGTTACCGGCGGCGATGTTTACACAAGAAGTTTTTCAGGATACTACATCAACTATATTCAAAATATCGGTTTACAAAACCAATTCGTTCTTAAATATGATGTTTATGATCCAAATAAAGAAGTTTCCGGCTCACAAATTGGAGCTGCCGGCGTAAGTTCAAAATTCGGCGCGGCTGATATAAAATACTCCACGTTAGGTCTTGGCTGGGTTTATCACTGGGATTCCAACGTAAAATTCGTCTTCTACTACGACATGGTAAAAAACGAAACCGTAGCTTCAACCGCAACCGGTTCTTTGGTTCCATTCAAGGCAGATTTGAAAGACAACGTACTTACTGTTAGAGTTCAGTATAAGTTTTAACAATTTCTTAACATTAGATCGTTTCAAAAGCAGTATTTTTGAATATATAAAAGGAAAATTAAAAGATGAAAAAATTAATAGGATTAGTGTCGCTTGTTGCTTTAGCTTTTGGCTTTAGAGGACCGGCAACCACAGTAACCGTAAAGGGTTCGGATACAATGGTAATTCTTGCTCAACGTTGGGCGGAATCGTATATGGCTGAAAAGAGCGGCTCAACAATTCAAGTAACCGGCGGCGGTTCCGGTGTTGGAATTTCCGCGCTTATCAACGGGACAACAGATATTTGTAACGCTTCACGCCCGATGAAAAACAGCGAACGCGATAAATTAAAACAACGCTACAATTCACTTGGCGTTGAAATTAAAGTAGCAAAAGATGGGTTAAGTCTTTATTTAAATGAACAAAACAGAGTAAGTGAATTATCTATCGACCAATTAAAACAAATTTATACCGGCAAAATTACCAACTGGAAACAAGTTGGCGGAAATGACGCTAAAATAATTGTTTACGGAAGAGAAAACAGCTCGGGCACGTATGTTTATTTCAAAGATAATGTTTTGGGTGGCGCAGATTATACGCCATCAATGCAAAGTTTGCCGGGAACCGCTGCCGTAGTTAATGCAGTTAGCAAAGATAAAAACGCCATCGGTTTTGGCGGTGCGGCTTACGCAAAAGGAATTAAATTTGCGGCTGTTAAAAAAGATGATAAATCTTCCGGTTATTTGCCAACTGCCGAAAATGTAAAATCCGGCAATTATCCTATCACAAGATTTTTGTACATGTACACCAGAAGCAAACCTACTGGCGAAATTAAAGAATTTGTTGATTGGGTTTTAAGTTCCGAAGGACAAGCAATTGTTTCAAAAGTTGGTTACTTCCCTGTTAGATAAACAGTAATGATTGATTTCAAAAAATTATTTAAGAAAAAAAATCTTAGCAAAAACTCACTTAAACCGAAATTTCGGTTAGGTGAGTTTCTTGCTGAATTGATAATTAAATCGGTTGCGTTCATCTCGTTTGCAATAATCATACTGATTTTTGTTTTCGTTTTTAAGGAAGCTCTCCCGATTTTTTATTCCTCATCGGCAAAAACAAATCCCCAGGAAGTTACACAATCCGAAACTTACGGTGAAGAACCGTCCGCGGTAAATGAAACTATTCAGCAGGGGATTGATAAATCAACTTCTCTTGAAAATTCTACCGTTGATGAAAAAGCTACATGGAAAAACCTAACTCAAAAACAATGGCAGCCGGTTTCTTCCGAACCAAAATTCGGATTGTACCCTTTGTTTATCGGCAGTTTAAAAGTTACGCTCATCTCGTTAATTATCGGCGCGCCGCTTGGGATATTAGCGGCATTGTTTTCTTCATTCTTCGCTCCAAAAAAATTAAAGGAAATTATTAAACCGATCATTGAATTACTTGCCGGTTTCCCCTCGGTGGTAATTGGATTTTTTGCATTAATTACCTTAGCAAGTTTTTGCCAAAATCTTTTTGGATATCAATATCGATTAAATGCTTTTGTGGGCGGACTTTCACTTTCTCTCGCCATCATTCCAATTATTTTTACCGTTACCGAAGATGCGCTAACCGCAGTGCCAAACTATTTTACGGATGCAAGTTTAGCGTTAGGCGCAACAAAATGGCAGACTGCGATTTTTGTCGTCCTTCCGGCGGCTACTCCCGGAATTTTTGCAGCAATTCTACTTGGCTTCGGCAGAGCTTTTGGAGAAACAATGATCGTGCTGATGGCAACCGGCAATGCGGCGCTTTCATCGTTTAATATTTTTGAACCGGTTAGAACGCTCTCTGCAACAATCGGTGCTGAAATGGCGGAAGTTGTTTTCGGAGATACGCACTATAATGTCTTATTTCTTATCGGCGCGCTCCTTTTTATTTTCACATTCGCGTTGAATGCCATTGCTGAGTTTTACGTCCGCAATAGGTTGATGAAACGGTTCAGAGGTGGAAATTGAAAAATAAATTTATCGGCGGAGCGCTTACGGCGGTTACGGCATTTTCAGCATTACTCATTATTTCAATTATCGCTTTTCTTTTAATTGATATTTATTTAGGAGGCAAAAATTATCTTACCTGGGAATTTATAACAACCGTTCCGAAAGAAGGAATGACGGAAGGCGGAATTTTTCCCGCTTTAGTCGGGACAATCCTTTTGGTTTTGATCATGTCGGTAGCCGGCGTTCCTGTTGGAACTATTACCGCACTTTATTTAACCGAGTACGCAAAACGAGGATCTTTTTTCACTAAAATGATTCGCTTCGCTGTAAACACTTTGGCTGGTGTTCCTTCAATTGTTTTTGGTTTATTCGGATTAGGATTCTTCGTCCAATTTATTGGCGCGGGAATGGATAAAGTTGTTTCAGGTGAAGGCGTTTTAAAATGGGCGCAGCCGAATATTTTATGGGCGAGTTTAACTATGGCGTTATTAACTATTCCGGTTGTTATCGTTTCGGTAGAAGAAGCCTTAAAGGCAATCCCGGATGATTTACGCGCCGCAGGTTTAGCGTTGGGCGCAACAAAATGGCAGACAATAAAAAAAGTCGTTTTGCCAAATGCTGTTTCGGGAATTTCAACCGGAACTATTCTCGCTATCGGACGCGGCGCCGGTGAGGTTGCACCGATTCTTTTTACGGGAGCCGCATATTTTCTTCCGCATCTTCCTCGTTCTCTTTCAGATCAATTTATGAATTTGGGTTACCATGTTTATATCATGGCAACACAATCCCCGGATGTAGAAGCGACGAAAGGAATTCAGTACGCAACTGTTTTTGTACTTTTAATGTTAACTTTTTCACTCAGTTCTATCGCGGTTTTCATCCGTTATAAACTGAGAAAAAAATATAGTTATTAGATTAGGTTTATGAATGAAAAAAAATAAAATATCGGTTAAAGACCTCAATTTGTATTATGGGCAAAAGCAGGCTTTAAAGAAGATTGACATAAATATTCTCGAACATAATGTAACCGCGCTTATCGGACCTTCCGGATGCGGCAAATCTACTTTTCTCCGCACCTTAAACCGGATGAATGATTTAATTGATAAAGTAAAAATTGATGGACAAATTTTTATAGATGAAGAAGATATTTATTCTTCTGCGGTTGATGTCGTTTCATTAAGAAAAAAAGTCGGACTCATTTTTCAGAAATCAAATCCTTTCCCGAAAACGATTTTTGAAAATGTAGCTTTTGGACCAAGAATTAACGGAACAAAAAACAAAAATCTGCTAAACGAAATTGTAGAATCATCTTTGCAGAAAGCAGGTTTGTGGGATGAAGTGAAAGATGACTTACAAAAAAGCGGGCTTGCTCTTTCCGGAGGGCAGCAGCAAAGATTATGTATTGCACGCGCTTTAGCGGTAAATCCCGAAATTCTTTTAATGGATGAACCTGCCAGCGCGCTCGATCCGATTTCTACTTCTAAAATTGAAGAACTGATCTTCGATCTTAAAAAAAATTACACCATCGTTATTGTTACGCATAACATGCAGCAGGCGGCGCGCGTTAGCGATTACACAGCCTTCTTCTATATGGGCGAGTTAATTGAATTTGACAAAACAACAAAAATATTTACAAATCCTTCCAACAAAAAAACCGAAGAATATGTTACCGGAAGATTTGGTTGATCACATCGTAATGAAAAACTTTTGAGGAAAAAATGGAAACGCATTTTGATATACAACTCGGCAAATTAAAAACCCGCCTTTTTAAAATGTGCAGCCTTGTGGATGAGCAAGTTCAATCCGCTTTACGCGCAATTGAAGAAGAAGATGTTCCCCTTGCCGAAGCGGTAGTTGCACGCGATAAAAAAGTTGATAAATATGATGTGAAAATCGAAAAAATTTGTCAACGACTCTTCGCTTTGAACCAGCCGGTAGCTATGGACCTCCGTTTAATTATGTCTGCGATGACCATCAATACCAACCTTGAACGTATCGGTGATCTTGCGGTGAACATTTCGGAAAATTTTATTCGCTTACAAAAAAAACCTTCGTTTTACGAGCAAACAAAAATTGCAGAAATGTCTGTGATGGTAAAAGAAATGTTGAGAAATGCAATCGACTCATTTATCCAAAATGACGCTAAGCTTGCGGAAAAGGTGATCAGATCGGACGACGCGCTTGACGCGCTGAATTCCGAAAATCATGCGGCGTTAAAAGAAATTATGAAACAACATCCGGATAATATTGAACCGGCGGTGGCTCTGTTAGTTACTTCGCGAGAAATGGAAAGACTTGGCGACCACGCCACAAACATTGCCGAGGACGTTTATTTTATAGTTGAAGCCGAACTCATCAAACATCAGTATGAGAAATTTCTTTTTAGCCAGGCGGAAGATTTGGAAAAAGAAATTGATTCGGAAATGAACGGAGACGATTAATCGGGAAACGAAAACTTTCTCAAGAATTCGTCTTTCCCTTTTTCAATAAAAGCTGCGTCAATTTTATTTTGAGCTTTTAAGAAAGAACTTGTAAGTAAAAAGCCTGTGGTTTCGCCAACTAACAGTCTCGCAAATTGTCCGTCAATAACAGGTTGGTTTTCTTTTTTAATTGATTGAAGAACCAAAGACAGCACCTCTTCTTCCTTTTCAATAAAGAGAAGGTGGAGCTGCACCATCCGCTCAAGTGAAAACTCATTAATTGTTTGCTTTACCACCTCAAAAAGGAGCGGGTACGCTTCTCCTAATTTCATTTTAAAAAGAAAATATTCTTTAAACCGTTCTTTTATTGCAAGCGATTCATTATTAAAACATTGCTTTATTTGCTCAAGATACTCTGAAATTTCTAATGCAACGGTTTGGCTAAAAAGCTGATCCTTGGATTCAAAATAATGATAGATAGTCGCTTTCCCGATGCGGAGGTCTCTGGCAATTTCTTCCAGGGTGGTTTTATTCAGCCCGTGGCGAATAAATCTTTTCTGAGCCGCCTTAAGAATGTCTGTTTTTCTGGTTTTTGCCATTTTCTTATCACTTTCTTTTGCTAAAATGAAAATAATCAAACTTTATTTAAAATTTACGTTGATTTTTAGGACTTATGTGTCTAATTTGTGAAACTAAATTTACTAAAATGGAGATAAATAAATTATGGCTATGATGGCTAAAATGCG
>Ga0172369_10001088_pt1 | contig 39890 bp, 40 predicted proteins | sample LakKiv25m_FD_114539 | JGI IMG/M metagenome (GOLD analysis project Ga0172369, IMG submission 114539) | Freshwater microbial communities from Kabuno Bay, South-Kivu, Congo - kab_022012_11.25m | ecosystem: Environmental > Aquatic > Freshwater > Lake | place: Democratic Republic of the Congo... | reverse complement strand
TGAGCGAAGGGCAAAGCCAGAGAAATCTGGCGACGCAAAGTCATGGGTCTAACGTCATTCATAACCTGACCAGGACTGCCAGACTGCCGAAGAGCGAATTACAGCAGGGATGACAAATATTTGTCATCCCTGCTCTTTTTTTGCGGACAGCTCGCATCGTGCCTCGACCGGAAGCGGGCCGCTGATTTTTCAGTATATAATCACGCTATGAGCGACTCCCGTCAAGGACCCCTCGACCCCGAAGCCAAACCCGACGACCACGTTGACAATGCGCTTCGTCCGCAAAAACTCGGCGATCTGATTGGACAGGATCAGGTCAAAGAGAATCTCGGCATTCTCATCGCTGCCGCGCGCGGACGTGCCGAAGCTCTTGACCATGTATTGTTTTATGGCCCACCCGGACTCGGCAAGACCACTCTGGCGCACGTCGTCGCGAATGAAATGGGCGTCAACATCAAAGTCACATCTGGTCCCGCCATCGAGCGCGCTGGAGATTTGGCCGCCATCCTGACCAATCTGCGGGCGGGTGATGTGCTCTTCGTAGATGAAATCCATCGCCTCGGACGCGCGATAGAAGAAGTGTTATATCCCTCAATGGAAGATTTCGCGCTGGATATTGTCATCGGCAAAGGTCCATCGGCGCGTTCCATTCGACTCAAATTGCCGCGCTTTACAATTGTCGGCGCAACGACACGGCTGGCGCTCGTCACCGCGCCGCTTCGTGCGCGCTTCGGTGCGGTCTATCGGCTGGACTATTACGATTTAGCAGCCATGCAGGCTGTCGTGGCGCGTGCCGCGAAATTACTCAAAGTCGAAGTGGACCAAGCTGGCATCGAAGAGATCGGACGCCGCGCACGCGGCACACCGCGCGTCGCATTGCGTCTGTTGAGACGCGTGCGCGACTATGCCCAGGTGCGCGCGGATGGCAAAGTCACGTCTGCGATTGCGAAGGAAGCTTTGGATCTATTGGCCGTTGATCTGCTTGGTCTCGACGATGTGGATCGCCGCGTGCTCAAGACCATCATCGAAAAATATAACGGCGGACCCGTCGGCTTGAACACGATTGCCGCCTCTATCAGCGAAGAGCAGGATACGATCATGGACGTGGTCGAGCCGTATCTTCTGCAACTCGGATTTTTGGATCGTACGCCGCAAGGCCGCATCGCGACCAGGTCTGCGTATGAGCATTTGGGATTAAAATATACGGAGCAAGGTCAGGCACGTCTTTTGTAACTCTTATTGGTTTCATGAAAGGAGATTCGATATGATCATCACAATTTTAGAAGCGCACGTGGAGGCGGACAAAGCAATTGCTTTGCAGGAAGCCTATCGCAAAGGAACGCAGGAAGGCTTGCCGCCTCAGATGACTCAAACTTTTCTGCTTCAAAGCGTGACGGACAAAACGCTATGGCAAATTATCTCGGTTTGGAAAAGCCGCGAAGCGTTGGATGAGATGCGCAATTCCGGTGAAACGCCTGCAGGCATTTTGATGTTTCGCGCGGCGGGTGCCGAACCGAAGTTGACGATTTTTGCTGTCCCTGCTTCTGCACCGTGAGGTGACTCTGGAAACCATTGCTCGTTATTTGATGATCGGGGGAATTGTTTTGCTCCTTGTCGGCGGCGGAGTTTATCTCGCCGCCAAGTTTGGTTTGCCACTCGGACGTTTGCCCGGTGACATTCACATCGAGAGCAAAAATGGCTCATTTTATTTCCCGATCACGAGTTCGATTTTGGTATCGGTAGTGTTGACGATTGTTTTGAATGTAGTAGTAAGGTTGCTCAAGAAATAGGAAGTTCTAAAGTTCACTTCTTCCCTGAATTGAATTGCACCAGTTTGTCCCAATCAATTTTGCCGTTTACACAAAAATCACTCATAAACTCTTGAGTAAAGAGATTTAGTATTCGAGAATATTCAGCAAAGAATTCATCATTTCGTTCTTTTGCTCTATAGCCAAGCGGCTCAACTATTTCTACAAATAAGCGATCATTTCCAGAAATAAATTCCCAGAATTCTTGACCGCACAGTTTTAAGTAATCGCCCTTGTCGGGTTGGTTTTCTTGTCCATAACAGCAACCGTTCACAGCTTGAATATTTGCCTTGTTGTTACCTGTTCGCAAAATTCGTTTTGCTTGTTTGAAATTATCAACCATGCGTTTGATTTGACTGCTATTTCCCCAATTTGGTCCAGATTTTACAGCGACAACATATAAAACATTCTCTCGCGTAAATTCTAAATCAATTCCCTCGGCAGAAGATTTTCTGCCACCAAAAACTTTTCCGCACACAAATATCGCAAGCTTTTCTAGGAACTCGCCGAAAATAGTTTCTTCCTGTGAAGATAAATGGGCGTCAAGAATCAGTTTGACTAAATCGTGAGCGTCATTTATGTTTTTTGCTTTGAAAAGATATGGATTTTTCCTTTTCAAAACTTGAGTTAATTGCAAACTCTGGAGACTGCCAGCGCGTCTTTCATGGAATTCTCCAATGTTTTCTTCAACAAAATTGACAACGTCATTTAGATTTATTTGTCGCATATTTTCCCTTATTTTCAAGTAATGCCATTTGCGTTGGGCGCGTTTCCACAACAGGCTTCACACTTTGTTGAGCTATCTTGAAATACTCGGGTAAGATTTCAATTCCTACTGCATTTCGTTCCATACGTTGAGCGACAAAAATGGTAGTGCCTGAACCCATAAATGGGTCTAAAACACAATCACCTTTTTTTGTAAATAATTTGATAAACCATTCTGGCAAATCTTCTGGGAAAACAGCACTATGGTTTCTGTTTTTTGTTTCGGTGGCCATATGTAACACATTGGTAGGAAATGCCTTTTCTCGCCCTATCCAATTTGAAATTTTTTTCCCAAAACCACTACCAACGCGAGAAGGGTCCCTTATCTTATCTGTTTCGCTTAAGTTCTTAAGCCGCCTATTTGCCCAATCTCCCATTGGAATCATAACTTCTTCCTGATACATGTGGAATTGTCGGTCTTTATTAAATTGCAACAATCTTTCCCATGAATCTCGAAAACGATTCGGCCACTTGCCAGGATAGGAGTTTTTCTTGTGCCAAATAAACTCTTCTGTCCAAAGCCATCCTTGTTTGCGCATTTCCAAAATAAGCTCGATTACGTATGTATGACGCTCTCCACTTACAACCTTTTCTTTTATATTCAAGACAAAGGTTCCAGAAGGCTTTAAGACGCGTAATAACTCTGCTGAAATGGGAAGAAACCATTCCACATACTTATCTGGGCGAACTCCACCATATGTATTTGAGCGACTATCAGCATACGGTGGTGATGTAAATATCAGGTCAACTGAGTTATCTTCCAGTTTTTTGAGTTCTTTGCGGCAATCGCCAAGTAATAAATGAGCTTCAACTTGTTTCATAATTCCAAATTATACTCGTTGCGGCGCTGAATATATGCAAACCTCCGACTTTGATTACACTCTCCCCGAATCCTCCATCGCACAGACTCCCATCGAGCCGCGCGATTCTTCGCGCTTGCTTGTCTTGAAACGTGACACCGGAACGCTGGAACACCGCATTTTTCGCGAGATCGGTGATTATCTTCGCGCGGGCGATTTGCTGGTGCTCAATCAAACGCGCGTTATCCCGGCTCGCATCTTTGCCCGTAAGCCCACCGGCGGACGCGTCGAATTGCTTCTCCTTCGTCGCTGCGACGCGTTAACGTGGGAAGCCCTGGTTGGCGGGAAAGGTTTGAAAACGGCGAGCAAAGTCAAAATCGAGGGTGGACCCGAAGCCGAGATCATGGAAATTCTCGAAGGCTCTGAACGTCTCATCCGTTTTAGTGAACCTATCGAGCCATACTTTCCCAAAGTCGGAAACGTTCCGCTTCCGCCGTACATCCACGAAAAGTTGAGCGACCCGGAACGCTATCAAACAGTTTATGCTCACGAGCCGGGTTCCGCCGCCGCGCCGACCGCAGGTCTGCATTTCACGCCGCGTTTGTTGAGCGAATTGCAAGCGAAGGGTGTGAAGATTGCTTATGTCACTTTGCACGTCGGCTTGGACACGTTTGCGCCCGTGACCGAAGACGACCCGCGGGAACATAAAATTCACACGGAATGGTGCGAGCTTTCGCAAGGGACAGCCGACGCGATCAACGAGGCGCGCACCGCCGATGGGCGAGTGATTGCGGTTGGGACGACATCGGTGAGAACACTGGAAAGCGCCGCATCACTGAATACTGAACGCCGGTCACTTATTAAAGCATTTATCGGTCCCACTTCTGTTTTTATTCTGCCGGGCTATCAATTCAAAATCGTGGATGCGATGCTCACGAATTTTCATCTTCCAAAGTCCACGCTCATTATGCTCGTCAGCGCCTTCGCTGGGCGTGAAAGAATTTTGAAAACATACGAAACCGCCGTCAAAGAAGGTTATCGCTTCTATTCTTTTGGGGATGCGATGCTAATTCTCTAAGTGTCACGTATCAAGTGTCATGTGTCAGGTACAATTACATTTATAAACTTGATACTTGACACTGGAGCACATGACGCTTAACTCCCTCGATAAATTAAACAAAGAAATCATTGCCTGCCGCAAATGTCCGCGCCTTGTGCAATGGCGCGAGGAAGTGGCGCGCACGAAACGCAAAGCGTATCTTGATTGGGGATATTGGGGACGCCCCGTCCCCGGCTTCGGCGACTCGCAGGCGCGCGTGATGGTTGTCGGCCTCGCGCCCGGAGCGCATGGTTCTAACCGCACTGGTCGTCAATTCACGGGCGATGGTTCGGGCAGTTTTCTTTATCCGGCGTTGTATCGCGCTGGATTTGCAAGCCAACCCGAGTCAATCAGCCGCGACGATGGCCTGACTCTGCGTGACATGTACATCACGGCCTCAGGTCGCTGTGCGCCGCCAGACAACAAACCCACGCCCGAAGAACTTAATAATTGCCAGCCTTTCCTTGAGCGCGAGATCAACATCATCAAACCTAAAGTCATTGTTTGCCTTGGCCGCGTTGCTTTCGAAAGAATTTTGCGGATATACTCCATTCGCGATTCGGCTTTCAAATTCGCCCACGGCGCTTTCTATAACCTGAACACTGACCCGCTGAAAACTGACCACTGGCTGCTTTGCTCCTATCATCCCAGCCAGCAAAATACGTTGACCGGAAAGTTGACGCTGGAGATGTTCGACGAAATTTGGAAAAAAGCGAAAGAATTGATTGATGACAGAACTCCTTAACCCGGGCGAACCTGCGCCCGAATTTGAACTCGAAGATATAAACGGACATCTTGTTCGTCTTTCTGATTATCGCGGCAAGCCGATTGTGTTGGCTTTCTTGCGCGGCTTTCTCTGACCATATTGCCGCGCGCAGTTGGCGCGCTTGCGCGATGATTACGCAAAATTTACCGACCGCGGCGCAGGGATTCTTGCGGTTGGCCCAGACGGACCGAATGCGTTTCGAGTGTATTGGACTAAACAGAGAATCCCTTTTGTCGGTTTGCCTGATCCAACTCATGTTGTTGCCAGGCGCTACAAACAGAAAGTGAATATCTTCAGGCTGGGGCGGTTGCCGCTTGTCTCGGTTGTGGATCAAAACGATATCATACGCTATATTCATCAAGGCGACTCCATGTCGGATATCCCGGAAAATAAAATTCTGCTTGAAGTAATAGACCAACTGAACGCGGCATCCAAATAGCATGACTTTAGGACAGATTGCCTTTCTAGGTTCGGGCGAGACCTCGCTGGCGGGCGGCCGCATCTTTGAGACGCTGGCCCGTTCATTGCCGCAACCTTTGCGGATTGCCATTCTTGAAACGCCCGCGGGCTTTGAACTTAACTCGCATCAGGTCGCTGGACGCGTAGCGGATTTTCTGAAAACGCGGCTTCAAAATTACTCCCCTGTTATTGATGTAATCCAGGCGCGCAAACGCGGTACGCCATTTAGCCCTGATGAACCTGATGTTGTCAGGCCGCTTTTATATGCCAATTTATTTTTCATGGGACCGGGTAGTCCAACGTATGCAGCGCGTCAATTGCGCGGCTCGCTTGCCTGGGATATCATCCGCGCCCGCCATCGTCTCGGTGCGACGCTGGCCTTTGCTTCCGCCGCGACCATTTCGGTCGGCGCCTGGGCTTTGCCGGTTTATGAAATTTATAAAGTTGGCGAGGATGTTCACGCCAAATCCGGCTTGAATCTCTTCAACGATTATGAAATGCATCTCTCATTCATTCCTCACTGGAACAATGTCGATGGTGGCACGGATTTGGATACCAGTCGTTGTTTTATCGGCAAGGAACGATTTGAAGAATGGTGCAAAAACCTGCCCCCGGAAAATATTACCGTTGGTCTCGATGAACACACCGGCCTCGTGATCGATTTTGAAACCGGTCAATGCGAGATCGGTGGAGTGAGTTCCGTTTCTTTGGTGCGCGATTGCGAAGCGAAGATCTATCCGGCGGGTGCGAAATTCCCGTTAAGCGCATTGGGAAATTTTGTCTCACCCGAACCGCTTGACCACGGAATTCGTCCCGATGTGTGGGAGATGGTCCTCAATGTGCCTACGCTTGATGATGATAAACCGTCCGCGGATATTTTGGCTTTGCTGGAGAAACGTCAGCACGCGCGTGCTGATAAAGACTGGGCCGAGTCTGACCGCTTGCGCGATCTTATCTCCGCGCACGGTTGGACTGTACAGGATACGAAAGACGGATACAAATTGGTGAAAAACTGACTGTAGACGATAGACTATGACCGTGAGCCGCAAAAGCTTGCGGTCTTTTGTTTCGGTCCATCGTCCATGGTCTATCGTCTTTTTTGCGATAAAATGAGAGGGCAGGAGAATTGTATGCGCGCAGTTGACATCATCATAAGAAAACGCGAAAAGGGGGAACTGACCCAGGAAGAAATCAACTTCTTTGTACGAGGTTTTGTCAAAGGCGATATTCCAGATTACCAGGTATCGGCCTGGGCGATGGCTGTTCTTCTCAACGGCATGACGCCTCAGGAAACAACCGACCTGACTCTGGCCATGGTTCATTCCGGCCGTATTCTTGATTTAACCGGCGTGGTTGACATCGCTGTGGACAAACATTCCTCCGGCGGCGTCGGCGATAAAACGACCCTGGTGGCTTTGCCCATCGTTGTAGCTTGCGGATTGCCGGTCGGCAAAATGTCCGGCCGCGGACTTGGCTTCAGCGGCGGCACGCTCGACAAAATGGAATCCATTCCCGGCTATCGCGTGGAATTGAATACGGATGAATTCAAGGCACAACTCAAAGACAAAGGCATCGTTCTCTCCGGTCAGTCCCTTGACCTGGCGCCGGCGGACGGCAAACTATATTCTCTGCGTGATGTGACGGGAACTGTGCCATCCATCCCATTGATTGCATCGTCCATTATGAGCAAAAAAATTGCAGGTGGCGCGCAAGCCGTTGTGCTGGATGTAAAAGTTGGCACAGGCGCGTTCATGGAAACGATCGAGATGGCGCGCGAACTCTCCGATATGATGACAAAAATTGGTGATCTCGCCGGACGTAAAACCATCTGCCTGCTCTCAGATATGAACCAACCGCTCGGCCATGCCGTCGGCAACGCGCTGGAAGTGAAGGAAGCGATTGACGCGCTGAAAGGCGGTGGCCCGGCAGATTTGCGTGAACATTGTCTGCATATCAGCGCTCACATGCTCGTGGTTGGCAAGCGCGCCAAAGATTTGAACGAAGGCCGCAAGATGGCTGAAAAGGCCATCGCAAATGGCGGTGCCCTTGAGAAATTCCGCGTGCTGGTCGAGGCGCAGGGCGGGGATGTCTCTTATGTGGATCATCCTGAGAAGATGGCGCGCGCTAAATTTGTCGAGGTGGTAAATGCGCCTCGAAGCGGGACCCTGTCACAAGTCGACGCGCGCAGCGTGGGTGAAGCCTCGGTGACTCTTGGCGCGGGCCGCGCCAAAAAGTCGGATGCGGTGGATCACGCCGTCGGCTTTATCATCCATCACAAAGTAGGCGACCGGATTGAGCAGGGCGAGCCGTTGTTCACTATCCATGCCAACGATGAGAAAAAACTGGCCGAAGCCCGGGAACGAGTCACCGCTGCACACGTTATCGGCGACAAGATTGTCCCGCCGCTTCCGCTTTTTTACGAGTAAAATAGCGTATAGTCTTGCATATTTTTTAAGAATCAGGCATACTTAGAGCGGAGCGCTCTTTCATGGTAAAAATTTCCTTGCGTATTTACAATCGAGAGATCGAGAAGCTGATCGAACAAGGCCAGCTGGATGAGGCCATCGCGCATTGCCGCCACATCCTCAAGACTTTTTCGAAGCATCTTGGCACATATCGCCTGCTGGGCAAGGCTTATCTTGAAGCCAAGCGATACAAAGAAGCGATGGATATTTTCCAACGCATCCTTGTGTCCGTGCCGGACGATTTTGTTTCGCACGTTGGTATGAGCATTATCAGTGACGATCAAAATGAACTCGACGATGCAATCTGGCACATGGAGCGCGCCTTTGAATCTCAGCCTTCGAATGCTGCCATTCAAGGCGAACTGCAAAGACTCTTTGGCCGACGCGACGGTGTTGAACCTCCCAAGATCCGGCTGACGCGCGGCGCGCTGGCACACATGTATATGCAGGGCGAACTTTACAACCAGGCCATTTCTGAAATCAAGGCTGTGCTTGCCAACGACGCACAACGCATTGACATGCAAGTACTTCTCGCCAGAGCTTATTTCTGCAATGGGCAGAAGACGGAAGCTACTGACATTTGTTCGCAGTTATTGCGCCGCTTTCCATATTGTTTCGATGCTAATCGCGTGATGGTTGAACTCCTGCCCGGCATGCAGCACGCCGAGTCGGCTCAGGTCTATCGCAATCGTGTCAGCGAACTTGATCCGTACGCGGCCTTCGTACAAGAATCCATTTTCCGTTCCGATGATGTGCCCGATGCCGCAGTCAATCTCGAACGCTTTGAGTATACAGGTCAGGCCAGCGACAGCGCCTCCAGTTGGGGCGGGGAATTGGGCATTGGCCTGGAATCTGACGCGACTGCCATCGGTTCTTCTGCTCAACAACCTGACTGGTTAAGAGCCGCCTCATCTCCCGGCGCACCGGCTCCCGTTTCACAGCCGCAAGAGGAAATCCCAGACTTCCTCCGTCGAGCTGGCTGGGGAGAGTCGAGCGGACAGCTCCAGGAATCTCCCGCTTCGTTTGATAGCGAATCTGAATCGTCCGGCGCAGTGCAGGCCGATCTGCCTGATTGGGTCAAGGCCATGGCTCCAACCGCTGCTGCGGCCGCGGCTGTTTCAACTCCCGAAATTCAGCCTGCTCCTTCGGCCGATACACCTGAGTGGTTGCGCGATCTTGGCAGTGATCAGACATCTGCGCCTCCGCCTGAGTCTAATCCATCTGTTGATACACCTGCTCGGTTCAAAGACCTCGGCGCGCCGGCCGCGTCTGAACCGGCAACGTCACCGTCAACGTTTAATGATATCCCTGGTTGGCTCAAGGAGTCGGATGAGCAGAATGCCGCGCCAGCTTCACAATCCATTGCCAGCCAACCCATGCCGGAAGCGCCTGTACAAAAATCTACTCCTGAACCGACCCCGGCAGTTTCTCTTGGTGATCTGGGCACCAGTTCACAGGAGCAGGATGATGCGATGGCTTGGTTGGAGAGTCTGGCAAGCAAGCACGGCGCGAAATCTGAGGAACTGGTGACTGATCCCAACGCGCGCACAGATGTTGCGCCCGATTGGGTGGACAAAGCTAAAGCGATTGGCGAAACCCCGGTTGCGCCGCAAGCCGCCACACCGTCCACGGATGAGACGGGCATATGGCTCCGTAATCTGGAACAGAGCGAGGCCCAAGCTAACGCTTCAAAGGAAAACGCGTCTGCCCCGAAAGAAGAATCTCCTGCTTGGTTAAGCGAGTTGTCTGGCGCAGGTGCCTATACTGACATCACGGCTGCGTCGGAAAAAGAAGAGGCTCCCATCCTTGGTTCGGACTCTGCGCCCGATTGGTTGCGGGGCGAGTCTTCACAGCCTGCTAGTCCGGCGTCTGCGACTTCGCAAGATTTTTCTTTCGAATCGAATTCATCGGCCGGCCTGCCTGGTTGGCTGGCAGGGCTTGATAAAGATGAGAATGTTTCACAAGCCGGTTCGAGAAGCGACTTGCCTTCCTGGTTGCAGGGTGATGCTGAACCTGAGATCACCCAACCGGCCAACCCTGCCGACTGGCATCCGGCGGAGACACAAGAATCCGTTGCGCCTGTTGAAGAATCGCTAATTCCAAACAAGCCGCCTGTGCGTGAGATGGATTTTACATTTGAAGAACCGGCGTCTGTAAAGAAGCCCGCGGCGAAACCTGAGAAGAAATCTCCAGCCGCGCCGCGCTTGAAGCAAACGAGTTCTCTTATGCCGAGCTCGGTTGATTCGCTTGCCAATGCTCAAACTGAATTAGGGCGCGGCAATATCTCCACCGCTTTGGGAGTCTACGACAAATCGATCCGCAAGGGCAAGTTCCTCGAGGAGATCATCCGCGATCTGCGCGACGCGCTTTATCGTTATCCGGTGGAGGTGTCCATTTGGCAGGCGCTGGGTGACGCGTACATGCGCGGCAATCGTCTCCAGGAAGCGCTGGACGCTTATACGAAAGCTGAAGAATTACTTCGCTAACTAAATGGGGCGACTGACAAGTCGCACCATAATTTTGAATTTTGGAGAAAATGTTCAATGGAACGAACGCTCGTACTTGTAAAACCGGATGGCGTACAACGCGGACTGGTTGGAGAAGTTATCGCCCGCCTCGAACGCCGCGGACTTCGGCTGGTCGCCGCTAAATTTATGCAGGTCAGCAAAGAACTGGCTGAGACGCATTACGCCATTCACAAAGGCAAATCTTTTTATGATGGCTTGATCTCGTACATCATTTCCGCGCCGGTGATGGCGATGGTGTGGGAAGGTCCCAATGCAGTGGCCGCCGTCCGGCAGACGATGGGCGCGACGCGTCCGACCGAGGCCGCGCCGGGTACGCTTCGACATGACTTTGCCCTCGAAGTGGGCCGCAACCTGACCCACGCCTCTGACGAAGTTGCCAGCGGTGAAAAAGAAGTTGCGCTGTGGTTCAAGAAGGAAGAACTGGTCGAGTGGAAGCGCGAAATTGACAAGTGGATTTTCGAGAAATAACGCTTGGGCGGCAGTTGCAAACTGCCGCCCAAGCGTTTAAATGTGATCTTATCTTACTTTCCGAATATTTCTTACCAGCACAGTCCCGAGGATGAAATATAAAACTGCCAGAGAGAAGATTGCGGTGTAACCCCAATTGGGTGTGCCTGTTTGTGCACCAATTCTCTGGAAATTATCGAGCATAAAACCGGCGATAGGCGTTGCAATCACCTGCGGAGAAGTCATGGCAACGTGCCAGACGCCCATGTCTTTTGCGTAATCATCTTGCAAAGGTAATACATCATTGGCAAGCGCCGACTTAGCGTTATCAGCCATCTTGTGTCCGAAGATAGAAAAATCCTTGATCACATCTTTCATGAAATATTGGAGAAATTCCTGAACAGTAAACATGTCCAGAATACCCGGCGGAAGTCGTGATCTTTTAGGGGAGTGATAATGCTGCGAAAAAGCTCTCGCCAATTAAAGGCGGAAGTTTCTATGTTCTCAACAAGGCTTTACTTTTATGGTTGGATGGATTTTACTTTGAAAGTTTTTCGTAAAGTTCTCTCGATTGGCTTTTCAGCGTCTGATAATTATTCAGGCTGTTTTCCTGCGCATTGAGAATTGCGTTGACAAAAGCTGTCACGTCCGGATGATTCATTTGGCCCGATAAATTCAGCAACGCGGCTCGACGGATCTTTTCTTTCGGATGAGCTTCCCCTGTCTCACCGGTTGCTTTCAGCGCGCTGATATATTCCTTGAAGGCATCTGCCAGTTCGCCATCTGAAGTTTGAGTATATTCCCTGATCGAAAAATCAAAGCCAATCCAACCCGCGCCAATGGTGTCTGATATAAAATCAACCACGCCCAAAAGCGATTTGGTGATTTCGTGCTCCCTATTGCTTTGTAAATTTTGCATCTATGCTACTGCACTCTCACCAGAACCTTGCCATCGCTCCAAAGTTCCTCAAGGTCATAATGTTCGCGCTGGTCGGGTGAGAAGAGATGGACAACCACGTCGCCATAGTCCACGATGACCCAGCCTTCGCGGGATTCGCCCTGCTTCTTGCCTTTTTTGCGATGCTTCGTGCGGACGGCTTCCATCGAGCCTTCCGCCAGTGCGTCTAACATGCGGTCGCTGGTACCATTGCAGATCACAAAATAATCAGTAAAGGACGCAATTTCCTGGATGTCGAGCAGGAGGATATCTTCGCCTTTTTTATCTTCGAGCGTGTCGACGATCGTATGTGCTAATTCAAGTGCGTTCAGATTTCACCTCGTAAGTTTTTTGTACCTTCGTAAAAACGTCAACTAACTTATTCTATTCGAACTGCGTTTCATGCTTTGGATTTTCACAGCGGGAAAACTGCTGCGTGCTATTGCTTTCCCAGTGGTGCAGAGAATAAATGAGTATACACTGAGCCGCTCGGTTGTAGATCACTTTTAAAAAGAATGATCGCATCGACGCGTGCCACGCCCAGGTTGCCAATTTTTGTCTCTTCGAGCGCAGTGCGGATCTTTTGCAGGTCGACTGCAGATGCATTCTGGCGGACGCGGCCGATGGTCAGGTGCGGGGAGAAGCCGCGTTCTTCGGCCGGATATCCCAACTTGGCTGAAGCTGTTTCGATGCTGTGTGCGAGGGATGGGAGCGCGGCTGGAGCGTTGAGTCCAACCCATAACACGCGCGGCCGCTTCGGGGTTGGGAAGGAACCGATTCCTTCCACATGCATGTCGAAGGCGGAGTGCTGCGCGCTTTCCATCGTCAGCATCTGTTTGAGGATATCTATGTTGGCGGGAGATACGTCGCCCAAAAATTTTAACGTCAGGTGAACGTTGTGCGCAGGTGTCCAGCGAATCAGATCCGGGCCCAGCGTTTTTCGCAGGCCGGCTGTGGCTGTTTGGATCGCGTCTTGAAGAAAGATGGGGAGTTCAACGGCAATAAATGCGCGCACAAGATTCATGTGGCTGTTTACGAGGCCTGAATCAGGCGGTCTACCGCATTCTTCAGATCTATATAACCGACGGGTTTGGTGAGGTAGATGGAAGCACCCGCTTCCAATCCATCGCGCACGTCGGAAGGCATGCTCTTGGCCGAGACAACGATAACGGGAATCTTTTTCAGGTCAGGTTCACGGCGCATGTAACGCAGCACCTCGATGCCGGACACATCCGGCATCATGATATCCAGTAAAATGAGATCGGGTTTTTCCTGTGCGATCAGTGTCAAGGCGGGGGTGCTGGTATAGGTCTTGATTACTCTAAAGCCGCTGACGCGCATCATTTCAGCGAAGAGCTCGGCGGCGTCTGGTTCGTCTTCGATGATCATAACTGTCTTTTGAATACTTGGCATGTTTTCCTTATCGTACAAAAATAGCATAAGATAGGCGAATCTGCAAGAGGGGGTATTTTCAATTGGCAAATCGTGTTACACATCTGTATAATGGGAGCAATTCGCCCAAGGAGATTTTTATGTCCGACACATTTGATTTCGGTGGTGATATCGTTTGGAATCCGACAACGGAATATATCGAGCGCGCACACTTGACCGCCTTCATGCGCCAGCACAATATCAAAGATTTTAGTGAACTGATGCAGCGTTCGACATCCGATGTAGCCTGGTTCTCGGACGCGGTCATCAAATACCTCGGTATCGAATTTTATAAACCTTATTCGCATGTGGTCGATTTGTCGGCCGGCATACAGTTCCCAAGATGGTGCGTGGCCGGAAAAATGAATATCGTCCATAACTGCCTGGACAAGTGGCAGGCCACCGATAAACGAAGACGCAACGCGCTGATTTGGGAAGGTGAGGAAGGCGCGACCAAAGCGCTAACTTATAAAGAACTTTACCAGGAAGTCAATCGCTGTGCCAATGCGCTGCGGGTACTCGAGCTCGGCAAAGGCGATGCGATCGGTTTATTCATGCCGCTGACGCCGGAAATCGTCATCGCGCTATTGGCAATTGCAAAAATCGGCGGCATCATCCTGCCGCTCTTTAGCGGATACGGCGCGGGTGCGGTCGCGAGCCGCCTGGCCGATGCGGGTGCAAAAGCCATGTTCACAGCCGACGGCGCGTTCCGACGCGGCAAAGCCGTCGAAATGAAATCCATCGCCGATGAAGCCGCCGCACAGGTCCCAACTTTGAAACACATGATAGTCTTGAAAAGAACCGGCCAGGAAATCCCGATGATGAAATATCGTGATCACTGGTGGCACGAATTGGTGGCTGAACAGGATGCACAAACCGACACTGAAAAAACTTCGGCGGAAGCGCCGCTCATGATCATCTACACTTCGGGCACAACCGGCAAACCAAAAGGCGCAGTCCACACGCATTGCGGTTTTCCGATCAAGGCCGCGCAGGATATGGCCTTCGGCACCGACGTTCATCCGTTCGACGCAGCCAACGCACGTCCGAGCGACGTAATGTTTTGGATGACCGATATGGGCTGGATGATGGGGCCGTGGCTGGTGTTCGGCACTTTGATTTTAGGCGCGACCATGTTTTTATACGACGGCGCGCCGGATTTTCCTGAACCTGACCGCGTGTGGAAAATGGTCGAGCAGCACAAAGTTACCCAGCTCGGGCTCTCGCCAACTTTTGTGCGGACGATGATCCCGCACGGATCGGAAATGGCGACCAAGCATGATCTATCATCGTTGCGCTTCTTCGCATCGACGGGTGAACCGTGGAACCCGGACCCGTGGCTTTGGCTTTTCACTGAGGTCGGACTCGGCCAACGCCCGATCATCAATTATTCGGGCGGCACGGAAATCTCCGGCGGGATCGTGATGGGCAATCCGTTGATGCCACTCAAACCGTGTGCCTTCGCCGCACCATGTCCCGGTATGGCCGCGGATGTGGTGGATGAAAATGGAAAATCAATCCGCAACGCGGTCGGCGAGCTGGTCATCAAAGCACCGTGGATCGGCATGACGCGCGGATTTTGGAAGGATCCAAATCGTTACATTGAAACTTATTGGTCACGCTTTGAAAATGTTTGGGTGCATGGAGATTTTGCCGCTATTGACTCTGACGGTTTGTGGTACATCCTTGGCCGTTCGGATGACACGCTCAAGATCGCTGGCAAACGTCTCGGCCCGGCGGAAGTCGAATCGATTGTGGTGCACCACGGTGACGTGGTCGAATCCGCGGCCATCGGCGTGCCGGACGAAATCAAAGGTATGGCGCTGGTTGTTTTTTGCGTGCTGAAGAAAAATGTTGTGGCCGATGAAAAATTGCGGAGTGAATTAAAACAAATGATTGTGGACGAAATGGGCAAGCCGCTGGCGCCGAAGTCCGTTTTATTCGTCAGCGACCTGCCGAAAACACGCAACGCGAAGGTCATGCGGCGCATGATCCGCTCGGCGTATCTTGGCCAGGAATTGGGCGACACATCATCGCTGGTCAATCCAGAAGCGGTGGAAGAGGTCAGAAAAGCAAAGTAGACCTTTGGGGGAATGAACAGGCGTTGAAACTGTATATAATAAAGCTGTACAAAAACTCGGAGAGAGGAGAACGGTGAAACACCTGAGATTTAATTTTTATGCGGGGATGACGCTATTAATTATGTCGTCGCTGGCTTGTGGGCTGTTTGCCGCGCCGCTGACCGAAGCACCGGTGGAACCGCCTACAACGGCGACCCTGATTCCGGCCCCGATTGAAGCAGCTGTCGCGCCAACACTGGTCACAGTTGATCTATCCGGCCCGCCAATGGAGGTCGGTTCGCTGTTTCCGTACGTGGATGGCAGTGTGCTGGTAGCTGTGCCGGGTGGTACTTTCACAATGGGACATGGTGGTTCAGATAATCCAATTCATACTGTTACGTTGAGCGATTTTTGGATTTATCAGTCCAAGGTCACCAACCAGCAATATGCGCTTTGTGTGAATGCCGGTAAATGCAAGACCCCGGATCTGATTGATAACATCGGATACACCGATGTCATGCACGCGAATGATCCAGCGGCCGGTGTGAATTGGGATCAGGCTTCTTCGTATTGTTCGTTTGTGCATGGTGCGTTGCCTACCGAGGCTCAATGGGAAAAAACCGCGCGCGGCCCAGATGGAAATCTTTACCCATGGGGCGATCACGCGCCGACTTGCGATTACTTGAACTTTAATAACTGTGTAGGCAAAACCACCGACGTGACGAAGTATTTGCAAGGTCAAAGCTATTACCATGCGTTGGACATGGAAGGCAACGCCTTCGAGTGGGTGGCTGATTGGTATAGCGCGTTGTATTACAAGAGTAGTCCGCCTCAAAACCCGCTTGGGCCGGACATAGGTCTACTGCGTTCGATCCGTTCAGCGGGTTATAAGAGTAAAGCCGAGGAGACACCAGCCTCGACGCGTCGCTCTGACCTGCCGAAGAGCCATCGCCGCGATCTGGGATTCCGCTGTGTGGTGGTTGATCCAACTTATTTTGCTCCCCTGTGTCAGTCAATCGGTTCGTCTGATGGCGGCAGCTCTGATTGCCCGAAGGTGGGCATCGGTTTGACCCCGAAATGCCAAGCAGGCATTGTGACTGTCACGTTCACGGACGATCATTCGCCGGATCCAAATGCTAAAGTAGATGGCATGGCTTCCTGTAGTAAGCCTGTTCCAGTGATGCAGGGAGTTTTTCCGCAGACTTATGATTGCAGTTCCGGCACCACCGCGATTATCGAATCCAAATGTACTTATACTGCTTCCGGGCCAGTTCAGTGTGCTGCTCACTATAATCTCAATAAATCCACTGGGATGTGTGAATGGGACAGAAGTGGCTCCATAGGAAATCAATGCCTGCCGGGTTTTGCCTATGATTCATCCAAGCAGTGTTGTACTGCTCCATCGGGCATTGCCGCGAGCTATCCCATTTGTCCAACCGGCCAGACGCTGGGATATGTCCCTCCTGGCAATCCCGTCTGTGTACCAAATAGCCAGGCCCAGAAGCAGCCTTACCATAGCGAGCTGATTCAAATACAGGACCCAGCTACCTGCACAGGAGGTGGAAATCCAGGTGGAGTTACTCCAACCGGTGGTCAATGTCCAGCAGGCCAAAAGTATGTCTGTGTTCAAAATCCAGCGTGTCGCCCTTCAACTACTGTATGCACTTTGCCGCAAGTATGTAGTTGTCAATAGAGACTCGTGTGCTGGGTTTTTTTATATAAGCCCCCGCCAATTGACATGGTGGGGGCTTTTCGTTACAGGGTATAATTTTTAGCCTACAGGAGAAAATGAATGAAACGCTTAACCTGGATTTTAATGGCGCTCGCGCTGACACTGGCTTCCTGCGCGCCCGCCTCCACCCCAACCCCGACTCTGACTCCCGTTACCGAGCCTGGTCCAACTTCCCAGCCGCCGACCACGGTTGTCCCGCCCACATTGATTCCGGTGGCGCTGGCGGGGCCGCAGGCTGGTTCGACGATGACCTGGCTCGACGGCTCTCTGCTGACCTATATCCCCCCTGGAGATTTTGTCATGGGGCTGGGATATGGCAATGCCCCGCAAAAGAGCATTTCTCTCGACGGATATTGGATATATAAGACCGATGTCACCAATAAGATGTACGCGCAATGCATAGCCACCGGCAACTGTGCCGCGCCCGCGCAGGAACTCGGCACACCCGTCTACACCGACCCTGATTATGGTGACTATCCCGTCGTCGGCGTGACGTGGGATATGGCGTCAAATTATTGTCAGTGGGCTCAAGGTCAGTTGCCGACGGAGGCCCAATGGGAGAAAGCCGCTCGGGGTCCGAGCGGAAGCGCTTATCCGTGGGGCAACGATAAGCCCGCCTGTGATGTGCTTAATATGCAGGGCTGCCTCGGTCACACTAATGGAGTCAATGATTATCCGGCTGGCAAGAGTCAATACGGCGTGCTTGACCTGGAAGGTAATGTTTTCCAGTGGATCAACGATTTCTATGGTGAGAACTATTACGATAGTATGCCGTCGGCAAACCCCACCGGCCCAACATCAGGCGACACACACGTGATCCGCGGCTCCAGCTTTGAAGGCGATGCAACACAGACGCTGGCGGGCATTCGCCATTTTGGCGGAAACGGTTATCACAATTATGATCTTGGCTTACGCTGCGTTGTCCAGCAACCCAAAGTGATCGCGCCTTATTGCCAGTCCAGTTCCTATGTGCCAACTGGCGCGGCGACAACTTCAACTTCGACCTGCCAATCGCCTGATGTGAAGGTCAACGGAAATTATTGCGCGGGCGGGCTTGGTTATACAACAGTAACTATTCCGGCGGGCGCTTCGTATGATGTGAAGGCACTGAGCGGTTCGTTTCAAACGAATATAAAAGGCTATCACTGTAGCGAAGCAGTGGTAGATGGTAAACACATACTAACATGTAGCGGCCCGAACAATTCCAGCGGCGAGCTAACGGTTTGCAACACGGCTTGCAGCAGCACGTCAAGTGCCGCTACTGAGTCTCCCGTCTGCGACCCCGGTTACTCGCGCGATGCTGCTACGGGTACATGCAACTATACGCCTATTGCTGGTCAACCTGGCGTGGCCGGTTGTCCAGTTGGATATAACTTAATTGACCGCGGCGGACAGAAGGTCTGCGCGCTGGGCCTCAATCAAAATGGTCAATGCCCGCTGGGATTGTTCTTTGATAGTCAGTACGGCGCGTGTGTCTCGCCGTCCGGCAATGCGAATGCGCCATATGGCATTGATAATTCTGTGCTGGCCGCGCAAACTTATCAAGGCTGCGCGCCGGGTTACACTTATGATCAAAATTACCAGTGCTGTCAGGCCAAGGTAGGCGGGGCGTATTCAGGTTGTCCGCTTGGTTTCAAATTTGACTCAACGCAGAACACCTGCGTTCCCGGTCAGGTCCGTTCGAGTGGGCCGGGCTGTGTGACCGTCCAGCTCAACATTGCCAAATGCAGTGAGCCGGTGGATGTCTGCAGCAAGATCACAGCCGAGTCGGTCTGTATCCGCAACTCATATGCCTGCAAGTGGGATGATAAAGTGGGGGTCTGTAATCTGAAGCCGTAACACAGCACAGCCTCCGTCGCAAGACGGAGGCTGTGCTGTGTTAATGGAAAAATTAATGCAGTCTTTCTTCCAGCATATTTGGGCAATAAAAATTTTCATGCTGTTTCTGTTGGCAGCTTGCGGGACATTTCCTTCAGTGGCGACTCCCACCCTGACCGCGACATCTGCGCCGCGTCTCAGCCCAACGCTCATGCCAACGCTTCTTCCTACGCTGACACTCACGCCACTTCCGCAGGCTTTTTTTTGTGTGTCAGTTAACACGCCGACCCTTGTGCCTGGTTGCAGCCTGCCAACTGGTCAGGAACGTGATCGCTTCTGTACCGGTAAAGCACCTTATACATTAATTGCCATACCGCCTGGCGTAACTTATCGGGTGGTGACCCCGCACTTTTCCTGCGTCGATGGCGGGATGAGCAAAGGGAGTCAGTTGTTGGTGTGTAGCGGGCCGCAATCATTTGCGTTTCAAATCAAAGTTTGTCAGCCGGGTTGTGCGCCTGCCGCGCCTCCATTGCAGAGCGGAGCAGCAGGATACTGTGCGCAAGGGTTTAACTACGATCAAGTTAATCAGTGTTGCCAGGTGCCAGCCGCGGATCAGAACGGCTGCGTTACTCTCAAATTTGGAACTCGATCATGTGGTGGTTAGATCATTGGCGGTCGGCGCGTGTGCCAATCCGTTTCGCGCTCGTAAGCCGCGCCCGCACGCAACACGGATGCTTCATTCCAGGCCCGTGACACAATCTGCAATCCAATTGGCAAACCATCATTGCTAAATCCGCATGGGATGGAGAGGGCGGGCAGGCCGGTTAAATTGAATGGCGAAGTGAAGCGTGTTAATCGCCGTGCCTGTTCCACTGCATCGTTGCCCTCGATCAGCGGGGCGGTGATTGGCGTGGATGGCAAAATCAAAAGATCATATTGTTCGAAGAATATTTCCATGCGGCGTTTCATTTCAGTCTGAGTCCGCCGCGCCAGAATATATTCTGTGGATGTGAAGTTGCGGCCGGTTTCCAAACGCAGACGCACGTCCGCACCAAATTTTTCGGGGGCATCGGTTAATCGGTCACGATGATAGGCCGCGCCGTCAGCGGGGGTCATGAGTCCATTGGCCTGCGCGGCCTGACGCAGGAAAGACACATCCACTATCTCGATTTTTGCTCCCAGTTTCTCGAATACTTTGCCTGCCTGTTGGACGGCTTCCAAAACTTCGATGTCGGCATCTTCGATAAAGTTGCCGACTGCCAGCGCGATACGCAAGCCTTTGATCCCATCTTCGATTTGCGCCAGATAATTATCCACCGGCTGGTTGACGCAGAATGGATCTTCTGCATCGTAGCCCGCGATCACTTGCAGGATCAACGCTGCATCTTTGACCGAACGAGTCAATGGGCCGACATGATCCAGGTTCCATGAGAGGGGGAATACCCCGCGCACGCTGACGCGTCCGAACGTTGGCTTGAGTCCTACGACGCTGCATAAAGAAGCCGGAATGCGGATCGAGCCGCCTGTATCCGAACCGAGAGCGGCCAGCGACATACCGGCTGCAACAGCGACAGTCGATCCGCCCGATGAGCCGCCGGGGATGCGCGTTATATCCCATGGATTGCGCGTGATGCCGTAATGCGGGTTGGAGGTTGTCACGCCGAGCGCGATCTCGTGTGTATTGGTCTTTCCCATGATGACCGCGCCTGCATCCTTGAGCTTTTGAACTGCCACTGCATCTTCAGTTGGAACATAATCTTTGAAGAATAACGATCCGGCTGTTGTCCTGACATCTTTCGTTTCAAAGAGATCCTTGACGGCAATCGGAATGCCTGCCAGTTGTCCGGCTGATGGTCGATCGCTGAGTGCTGTCGGCGGTGTGACGGTTACGAAGGCATTCAACGAAGGGTTGACTCGCTCGATTTGACGGGAGCAGGCCTCGGTCAAAGAATGAGGCGAGAGTTTCCCGTTTTTGAGAAGGCGGACGGCTTCATGTACTGTGAGGAAATTTGGCTCTGTCATGCAATCCATTATAATGGCTGTCTATGTTCAAGAGTCTTTCGTCGGAAAAAAAGTTTCAGATTTATTTGACATTGCTTGCGTTGGTGGGATTAATGTTTATCCTGCTGACCACCTCGAAGTACGGCGCGGGTGTTTCGTCGGACGCGGGGCGCAATCTCTCCACTGCCGATAGTTTGTTGAAGGGCAAAGGCTTCGTGGATTTTGCCGGCGCGCCATTCGTTTTATGGCCGCCGCTTTATCCGCTCTTGATAATGGGGCTGAGCCTGTTGACAAAGTGGAGCGTGTTTCAATCGGCGTGGTATTTGAATGTGGCGCTATACGCCTTGAATATCTGGCTATGCGGTTGGTTGTTCTATTTGATCTTCAAAGAGAAGCCGGTCTATGCCTGGGTCGGCGCGTTAATGATTTTGCTTTCGCGCTCGACGCTTCGCATCTATGCCAACGTGGCTTCGGAGCCGTTGTTCGCAACTTTTATGTTGGTTTTCCTTTTTGCCGCGGCGCGATATTTGCGCGACAATTCGCGGCGAGCATTGTGGTTGATGTTCATCATGGCCGGGCTGGCAACTTTTCAACGTTATCTCGGCGTGGTGTTGTTCGGCGTGGGCGGATTGGTCGTTCTTTACAAGGAAAACTGGCGCGGTGTGTGGCGGTCAATTCTTCCGGTCATTATTTCTGCCTTGCCTATCACCGCATGGGCTTTGTTCCACAACTATCCAATCAGTGGCGCGCCTTTTGGCCCGCGCGCTTTCGGCGATATGTTCCCGCTTGAGAATATCAGTCTCGCGCTGACAAAAATCCTGTGGTGGTTCATCCCGCGCCATCCTTTACTTGAACCATTGCTTTTACAGCCGTGGATCATTTTAGTTCCCATCATTTTGTTCCTGCTCGTCATTAACAAAAAAAGCAATTGGCTTGATTGGTTCAGGTCTTTGACAAATATTTGCTTGTGGCCTGGCTTGATATTTTCTGTCGCTTACTTTTTCCTGCTGGCTTTTACCGTGATCACTGCTGATCACCTCGACCTGACGTCGGATCGTTATTATGTTGTCATTCTCCCGATTGTTTTGGCGCTTCTATTCACCACGCTCGATAAATTGGTGTTCAGTCATGTCAACTTCAACAACTACACGGCGCATTATGCTATGGTCGTCCTTGTTGGATTATGGTTTATTTATCCGCTTTATGCCATGGAAGGGTATCTGAGTCTTGCGCTGGCGCAGGGCGAGCCAAGCAATTACAACATTGCCAACTCGAGCTACTTCCGCGAGATGGGCGTTGTCAAAGCCGCACAAAAAATATTGGATGCCGATCCTTCCGCCGTTCTTTATAGCAACTACCTGAACATCGTCTGGTTCATTTACCAGCGTCCGGTCACTCAGCTCCCTTTCGAAGACGCCAATAAGTCGCGCGATGAGCGGCTGGTGGGGCTTGAAAAATATTATCCTGGTTGGCCAGGCACTAAACTAGGATATATTATCTGGTTCACGCCGAACCAATATCATTTCTATGCATCACCGGATGACCTTGCGGCAATTGCCGACTTAAAATTGCTTTATCGGGATAAGACCGGGGAGATTTATTACGTTCAGGCGAAATCGCCGTAACAAAAAATTGAAAACAAAAAGTTGGAAGGAGAAATCCTTCCAACTTTTGACTTCCAACCAACTTTAGAATAACCCAACCACTTTTCCAGTCTTCAAATCCAAATCTACATCATAGAAAACTGGCCGCGTCGGCAGGCCGGGCATGGTGCTCATCTTTCCGAGCAGCGGATACAAGAAGCCCGCGCCAACGGATGCACGCACTTCGCGCACCATGATGCGGAAACCTGTCGGCGCGCCCTTGACGCTGACGTCAGTGGTGAAGGAAAGATGCGTCTTCGCCATGCAGATCGGCAGTTTATCGAAGCCAAGGCGCGTGTAACGCGTGATCTGTTCTTCGGCTTCGGGGCTGTAATCCACGCCGTCAGCGTGATAGATTTCTTTTGCAATTGTCTCGATCTTTTCCTTGATGGGCAATTCCAGCGGATACAGGAATTTGAAATCGCTTTTCTTCTCCGCGGCCTTGACCACCGCCTCGGCCAGCTTGATTGCGCCTTTGCCGCCATCCGCCCAATGTGTGGACACGACCGCGTCCATCGCGCCGAACTTTAGAGCGGCCTCACGGATCATCTCAACCTCGGCGGGCGTATCTGTTGCAAACGAGTTGACCGCCACGACCACATTGACGCCGTACTTGAGCGCGTTTTCGATGTGACGCTGCAGATTCGGCAAGCCTTTGCGAAGCAGATCGAGATTTTCTTCGGTGTATTCGGTTGCAAGCGGTTTGCCGGCCACGACTTTCGGTCCACCGCCGTGCATCTTGAGCGCGCGCACGGTTGCCACCAGCACAACCACCTGCGGGATTAAGCCTGAATAGCGGCATTTGATGTCGAAGAATTTTTCCATGCCGATGTCCGCGCCGAAACCGGATTCGGTGATGACGTAATCCGCCAATTTGAGCGCGATTTTGTCAGCCAGGATCGAGCTGTTTCCGTGTGCGATATTGGCAAAAGGTCCGGCATGAACGAAGGCGGCGGTGCCTTCCAGAGTCTGCATCAGGTTCGGTTTGATGGCATCCTTCATCAGCACGGTGACCGCACCCGCCACGCCCAAGTCTTCAGCGGTGACAGCTTCGCTGCGTTTATTAGTCGCGACAACCATGTTACCGAAACGTTCGCGCATGTCTTCGATACCGGTGGTCAACGCCAACACGGCCATTATCTCGGACGCGACCGTGATGTCATAACCCGAAAGATGTTCGAAACCTTTTTCATCCGGGCCGAGGCCGACCTGGACCTGGCGCAGCATGCGGTCGTTGATGTCGATCACGCGCCGCCAGGTGATGGTGGCAGGGTCAATGTCCAGCCGCGCAAAGAGGGTGCGTTCTTCGGGCGTGAGATCATTTGGATTCGTTTTCTTGATGCCAAGTTTTTTCAAGCGGCGGAACATGGTCGGCGAGAATTTGCGATTGCCTTTTTTATCGGGCGGGCAGAGCGCGTCGAACATTTTGATGTCGTCCTGCTGGGATTCGTGCATCACGCGCGCATCCAGCGCGGCCGCAACCAGGTTGTGTGCGGCGGTGATGGCGTGGATATCGCCGGTCAGATGCAGATTGAAATCTTCCATCGGGACGACTTGCGAATATCCGCCGCCGGCCGCGCCGCCTTTGATTCCAAAGGTCGGCCCTTGCGATGGCTGGCGAATGGCCGTGACGACTTTCTTTCCCAGGTATGCGCCGAGCGCCTGCGACAGTCCAACAGTAGTGGTGGTCTTGCCTTCGCCGAGCGGGGTGGGGGTGATGGCTGTCACATCCACGTATTTGCCGTTCGGTTTGTTCTTCAATCGTTCGAGGATTTCAAGTTTTACTTTGGCTTTGTATGGCCCGTACAACTCAAGTTCATTCTCACGAATGCCGAGTTCTGCGGCCACTTGTAAGATCGGTTTGAGTTTTGCGGCTTGTGCGATGTCAATGTCGGATGGAACCGGACGCAGCAATTTCAATTTGGTTGGAACGAATCCGGTCGCGGCTTTCTTGACGGTCTTTTTCACTGCCGGTTTTTTTGCGGCTGCTTTTTTCGGTGCAGGCTTCTTTGCGGCGTTTTTCTTCACGGCTTTCTTCTTTGTGGTTGCCATTTCATCTCCTTGTTGTAATTAAGATGCCGATTTATTTTCCGCTATTTTCAATTTTTAGGCAATGGATTTCCATCCTACGTTTTTTGCATTTAATCACTCGCAATGAGTGTGCCCAATTGTTCACCAAGCAAAACTTTTTCGAGATTTCCAGATTCTTCGCCCGAAAAAATTTGTACGGTCATTTGTGGGATCTCCTCGACCAGGCGCAACATTTCTTCGACCTTTGACTTCATCCCGCCGGTGACGTCTGCCCCGTGCGATCCGCCGACTTTGCCCGCGATGGAATCGTACGAGCCACGCGTCACCTTCTCGACTCGTTGGCGGCGTTCCGGAAAATCGGCCCAGACCGCGGCTTCGAGTCCTGCCAGTAAAATGCGACCCGGTTTCAATTTGTGCGCCAGATGAAACATCAGCACTTCGGTGGAAAGTACCGTCCCGCCTTTGACATTATCGAAAATCATGTCGCCATAAATAACCGGTACGATCCCAGCCTCCAGCGCGCGCTTGAGCGGAGTCAGGTCCCAGTGTTCGACGGCTCCGTTTTTTGCGATGACGGAAGCTGACGGCTGGATCGCCATCGAGGGAATACTGGCCTGATGCAAAGCATCCATGACGTGACGATTGAGTTGCGAAGCGCGATACCAGACTTCGGAAAAGCCGATCCAATCCTTGCGATCTTTGATTTCCAAACCGGGGAAATGTTCTTTAACGGCGAAATGTCCAAAGGAGCCGGAGCCGTGTCCCAAAACGAGACGCAGACTCGGGTCCCTCACAAGCGCCGCCTTGATCTCGTCTGCAAGCGCCGACAGTTTATCTGGTCGCACCGTGTAGGGTGTGGTCTTATCCGTGATGAGCGATCCGCCGAGTTTGATGAATATGAGTTCAGTCATGCCTCAATTTTACCCTGTCAATGGCGGCGCGGGGCTCGTGCTATAATCCCGCGTATGGATATTCATTCCGGCGTCCTCGCCATTGTGGTGATGGCTGGGCTCATTGCCACTTTCAGTTTGTGGCGCGGACTCCGCACGCTTCAATCGGCCCGCAAGATGACCTTCTATCGCCTGCGACGCCAACGCGAAGGGGGTGGCTGGCGTTTGATTGGTCTGAGTTTTGTCTTGATTGTTCTAGCAATTGTCCTGCCGATTTTTGGTGAACCGATTGCTTATGATTATTTTCCGCCTTCGCCTACACCATCTTTAACGCCCACCGTCACGATTGTTCCGTCCATTACTTTGACTCCAACCATCACACTGACTCCCACGATCACGGATACACCCAATGTGACCGAGACTCCCACGATTACGCCAACGCCCTACATCCCGCTGGCGATGATGGCCTTGTTCCAGAGCTCGATCACGCCCAATCCCGGAGCGACTTTTTCACCTTTGCTTTTTTCTACCAAGCTGAATAATTATCAAGCCGTTGACCCCAATACTGTTTTTCAGAATCCGGTCGGCCACATGTACGCGGTTTTCTCTTATGACCAGATGTCACCTGGCGCACAATGGACGGCGCTTTGGGTTTGCGATGGAAAGATCATCCATTATGAAACCAAACCCTGGGATGGTGCTACCGGGGGCTTTGGTTTTACCGATTGGAATCCCACTCCCGATCAATGGGCCGCGGGAATATATGAAGTTCAAATCTTTGTTGGCCTTGATTGGAAAGTAGTGGGGCGTTTTATCGTGCAAGGCGACCCGCCGACCGCCGTCCCGACTCTCGCGCCGACTCTGACCAAAACTCCAACCTTAACACGAACTCCGTCAGTAACGCCCTCGTTGACTCACATGCCGACTCCATCGAAGACACCTGTTCCTTCTGCTGCTCCTACAGCGACTTCCACTCCGAAGCCGAGTGCTACTCCATCTTCAACAAGGACTCCCTGACCATGCCCGATCCATCTTTTCAAGATTACTATCCCGATCACATGGCGCACTGTTATGGTTGCGGGCGCTTGAACGAATTTGGCCATCAGATAAAAAGCTATTGGGATGGCGAAGAATCCGTCTGTCATTTTCAGCCGGGCTCACATCACATCTCCATTCCCGGTTATGTTTATGGCGGGCTGTTGGCTTCGCTGATCGATTGTCACGGTACAGGCACAGCCGCGGCGGCGGGCTATCGCGCTGAATCGCGCGGCATGGATACCGAACCTGCCCTGCGTTATCTCACTGCCTCATTGCATGTGGATTATCTCAAACCCACGCCGCTTGGCATCGTGCTTGAAGTGCGCGGCAAGGTCAAGGAAGTCAAAGGCCGCAAGGTTGTCATCGAAGAGTGGATCAATGCCAATGGCGTGATTACCGTGCGCGGCGAACTGGTCGCTGTGCAAGTGCCGGATCAGTTGGTGCTGGAATTATTGGGACCGAAAAAATAAATCGTGACAGAAAATCTTCTCACTTTATTATCCGATTCACAACTTGATTTGCTTCACCGCGTCGCGGACGAATCTTCGGCTTTGAGATTTCCCGTTTATTTGGTCGGCGGCTCTGTCCGGGACCTTGTGCTGGGCCGCGCAGTGCTCGACTTTGATCTCGTCCTCGAAGGGGACGCCATCTCGTTGGGGCGTTCCCTCGTTTCGAAATTCAGCGGCAAGCTGACGGTGCACCAAAAATTCGGAACCGCGAAATGGTTTCTTGATGCCAGGAAAATCCAATCGGAGAACCTTCCAACATTTGTTGACCTGATTTCTGCACGCTCTGAAACCTACAAACACCCCGCCGCGTTGCCTACCGTCAAGATGGGGACGATTGCAGATGATATTCGGCGGCGTGACTTCACGCTCAACGCGTTGGCGGTCCGCTTGGACGGTGAACATTTCGGCGAATTGCGTGATGAACTCGGCGGCATGGCTGATCTGCAAAATGGTTTGGTACGCATTTTGCATCCGCGCTCTTTTGTGGATGATCCCACGCGCATATTCCGCGCAGTCCGTTACGAAAAACGTTATGGATTCAAAATCGAGCCGCAGACATTGGCGCTCATTCCAGAAGCGCGGCCATTGATTGCGAAACTCTCTGCCCAGCGTGTGCGCCATGAGTTGGATTTGATCCTCGATGAGCCGAATGCCGAGTCCATGTTGGCGCGGCTGGGCGATTTGGGGTTGCTGAAGCCTATCCATCCTACCTTGACGTGGGATGTCACAACCTGGGCGCGCCTGCAACACAAAGTCAACTCTGCCGAGGCGTGCTGGCTCTTGTGGCTGATGTCTCTCACTGAAATTGAGATCACATCCTTGAACGAGCGCCTGAAATTCACATCATCGCTGTTGAAATCTCTTTATGCCTCGTCGAAAATATTTGCGGCGCTATCCACATTTGCAGATTTGAAACCCAGCCAATGTGTCGAGCGACTCGATAATCTGCCGCTGACCGCTATCTCTGTCGTAACCCTTGTCGCACAGGGACAGTCTCGACAGATGCTTGAGAAATATTTATCCGAGTGGCGACATGTGAAACCAAAGACCACCGGTGGTGATTTGAAAAATCTTGGTGTTGTGCCGGGACCCAGGTATCAGGAGATACTATCTGGTTTGCGCGCCGCGTGGCTGGATGGGAAAGTGAGCAGTGAAAATGAAGAAAAGAGATTATTAGAAAATTACCTAAAGGATACCAAATGAATTTGCAGCCTTATCTCAATTTTACAAAACAACTTGCTTATCGTGCGGGACGCATTACGCTCAGCTATTTCAACAAAGGCATTCAAGCCGATTTCAAGGCCGACGAATCGCCTGTGACTGCCGCAGACCGGGCCGCGGAAGAATTCATCCGTGGCGAGATTGAAAAGTCTTATCCGACTCATGCGATTGTGGGGGAGGAGTTCGGCGAAAAGGCCGGAAGTGGCAATCCGTTCCGCTGGATTGTTGATCCGATTGATGGGACCAAGTCTTTTATACGGGGGGTTCCAATGTACTCGGTGTTGATTGCATTGGAAGTCGAGGGTGTGGTGCGTGCCAGCGCCGTCTGTTTTCCCGCACTGGACGAACTTCTCTACGCGGCTGATGGACTCGGCGCGTGGAATAATGGCCGCCGTGTGCATGTGTCAGAAGTCAGTAATTTGAAGGAAGCTGTTTTTACTTTTACAAGCTGGTCCGGCTTCTGCACCCGTAAACGGTTGGATGTATTTGAACAGTTACATAAAGAGTGTTTCTTCTGCCGCGGCTGGAGCGACGCGTATGGTTATTTCCTGGTGGCAACCGGCCGCGCGGAAATTAATCTTGATCCGGCTATCAAGATTTGGGATGTGGCTCCATTCCCGGTCATAATGCGCGAAGCGGGTGGATTCTTTGGATCGTGGGAAGGCAAAGAAGGCCACGCTTTCGGGGAGGGATTAGCCGTTAACGCCGCGCTCCGCTCCCGGGTCCTGAAATTGACGCGAAGTAAAAAAACGGCAACAAAAAAACGATAAGAAAAAGCGATGCCGGTGATGGTGCTCCACACCCATCGTACCGGATCTCAGAATGGACAGCTTTATTGTGGGTGCATGGACAATCTCCATTGTCCATGCACAGTGCCGATCTCAAACAGACGCTCCAGTTGATTAATTCGCAGAGCTTTGTTTTTCAATTGAAATGTCTTTCCAACTCAGAAGCATATCGCTGGCCGACGCGTCCTTTATTCGCATCCAGCCAGTCTCGCAAGCTCGTCTTCCCGCGCGGCGGTTCTTTTGAAACCAACAGCCCTGACATCAGACCGTCCACTTCTTCGGGCGTGAGCAATACGTCGCCCAGAAAGAGACTCAGAAACTGCGCGGCCAGCAAAGCCAGTTTTGGCGGCAATGAAATCAACAACCGTTTTGAACCAGTCTTCTCGCCGATCAATTCCACCATTTCCTTAAACGTGAAATTATCCGGGCCAACTGCATCGATCACGTAATTATTCTTTGCATACACACCCTCGACGATTAAATCCGCTAGATCGTCCACGCAGATGGGTTGCAGGCGGTACGATCCGTCGCCGGGCAGGCCAAAGAACGGGAAGCGTCGCATCAGAAAAGCAATGTTGTTGATCAGAATATCTTCTGCGCCGACCAGCACTGTTGGCCGCAGGATCGCATATGACATCCCGGATTCGATCACTGCTTTTTCGTTGGCGGCCTTACCCCAGAAATAGGGCAGGGGCGAATCCGCTGACGGGTTGGTGATGCTGATGTGCACGATCCGCTTCACGTCCGCGGCAGAGGCGGCGTTGACTAGTTTGCGTGTATTTTCAACAGCACGCGACTGGGTGTTTTGTCCGTAATCGAAGCGGATCCAGTATGTGTTCACCAGCACATCTACGCCTTTGAGTGCCCGGGTCAAGCCGTGTTCGTCGTTGAAATCCAGAGGAAAGGCTTTGACTTTGCCGTCAAACGGATCGGGGCGATTCGGATGACTGGTCAGTGTAATGACTTCTTCGCCACGCGCCAGCAATCTCTGCGCGACATATTTTCCGGAATAACTAAATGCACCAGTAACCGCAATTTTCATTGTTCTCTTCTATTTCAAAATTTTTAAAATATTTTGAACAGTGGACATTCCGAGGCCATCGAGTTTTGAGACGGCGCGCGACAGACTGTCAATGGCATCGAAGAAATCCTGCAAAGCCTGGACTCGCTCCAAAAGAAATTTGCGCTCTGCTTCATCCACGGACCCTTTGGCGGCTTTCAGTTTCTCGAGCGTTTCCCGCACTGACCGCACCGCGCTGTCAAACTCGCGGTTTTGCCGTTCGTCCAGGATCGAGCGGATGGCTTTGTAGAAATCCGTCTCGGCTTCGTAGTAATCCTTGCGGTCGCCAAGCCGGGACGAGCGATGCACCAGCCCCAACCGCGCCAGCGCTCGCACGTCTGTGCTGACTGCACCTTTGGTCAATCCACTTTGTTCGACGAGTTCGTCCAGCGAAAGCGGGGCGGAGGACGTGTAAAGCACGGCAAATAGTGCGCCGACGCCTTTGGGGAACCCCCAGAAGCGGCTGATATGGCTCAGGCCCTCGACAAAATTCCGCTTGATTTGGATCAGTTCTTTGTTCATATCGCTCCGTCCTGAACATTTAGTAGTTACTAAACAAAATATATACTGAGTGTTTGATTCTGTCAAGGATAAAAAACAGGCATCCAGCCATGGATGGACTGAATGCCTGAATGTGAGATGTTCGAATATTTTATGGATTCTTGTAAAATAACTTAAACAACTCTACACCTGTTAGACCGGTCGCTTTGTGTTTATAGATATCTACTGAGACGCTCATGGATAATTGATCCGAATCGCTTTTGCTAAACACGAAGTCCACGCGCCCAGGCTGTGGACCTGGGGCTTCATCATCCGGTATTTTTACGATTACTTCCATCGCTTTTGCGATCCAGTTGCCAAGCGCCTTCTCGTCTTTTATGTCATTTACTTTAACCCGGACGCGGTAGTCCGTTTCCATCGCGCCGAAAGTCGCGTGACCATCTCCGTAAACACAATTTTCACCGTACGCGTATGCACTGCCTGTGATGTTTATATCAATTGCCTGCAAAGAGTCGTTTACTTTTTTAGTGAGCTCGGGTAAATCTTGAGAAGCCCAGACATAAGCGCAACCTTCATATGTGGGTGGCACATGCGGAGTGTCGGTAGCTGTTGGGCGATACAGCGCTGGGGTACTGCCTCGGGGTGTGATTGGGGCGGCAGTGTATTGGGATGGATGATTACAAGCCGTCAGCAGGAGAAGGCAGGGAATGATCAAGATTGCCAGTTTGGTCATAGTCCGTTTGATCATAATACTTCGCGTTCAATTTTACCTTTTATTGCCGATAAAGCCAAATAATCAGCCCCGACCATACAAAGTCGGGGCTGATTATTATTTGAGTATGTCGGCAACCGTGGCGGCCATGAGAGCCGCGCCGCGCGAAAGTGCTTCTTCGTCAAAATCAAATTTTGGATGGTGATGTCCGAAGTCGAGATGTTTTTGCTTGTTGTTCGAGCCGATAAAGAAATAACAACCCGGCACTTTTTCCTGCATGAAGGCCATATCCTCCGCTCCCATCGTCAGGTAGCCGTTTGTATCGAGTGTGGATTCAGATAAGACGCGCTGGGCGGCCGACTGGACTTTTCCCGCGACCTCATCATTGTTGATGACAGCGGGTGTGACGCGCTGCATCAGGATTTGGACTTTGCATCCCATCGTCTCGCCGACGCCGCGCACGATCTGATCGAATCTTTCCAGGACTTTTTGGCGGACCGCCAGATCGAACGTGCGGATTGTACCCGTCAGCTCCGCCTCTTGCGGGATGACGTTGAAGGCCGTTCCCGAATGAATCGTCGTCACGCTGACGACTGCCGCCTGCAACGGCCCGACGTTGCGTGATGTGATGGTCTGCAATGCGGTGATAATTTGCGCGGCGGCAGCGATCGGATCAATCGTCGCGTTGGGGATAGCACCGTGCCCGCCTTTGCCGGTCAGCTTGACAGTAAATTGTTCCGCGCCCGCCATGACCGGGCCTTTCGCCACGCCAACCCAGCCGAGCGGCTTTTCGTTCCAAAGATGCATCGAAAGAGACATATCTACTTTGGGGCCGTCGAGCACACCATCGCGGATCATCATCTGCGCGCCGCCGATCTCTTCGCCGTTGTAGCCCTCTTCAGATGGCTGAAAGCAAAATTTAACGGTACCCGCCAACTGATCGCGACGAGCGTGGAGAATCTTTGCAACTGTCAAGCCGATGGAGGTGTGGCCATCGTGTCCGCAGGCGTGCATGATTCCATTTGTCTGCGAGGCATATTTCGCGCCGGTATCTTCGACGATGGGGAGTGCGTCCATGTCGAAACGGATGAGCAGGATGGGGCCAGGTTTGGCGCCCTCGAGCAGACCAACCACGCCGGTTTTGCCAACACCTTTGGTCACTTCGAGACCAAGCGTCTCGAGTTCCTTCGCGACAATGCCGCCCGTGCGCAGTTCGTGAAACCCGAGTTCGGGGTGCATGTGAAAATCGCGGCGCAGGGTTTGGGTGTATGGAAAAAGTTCTTTGGCTTCTTTCAGAAAGTCGGTCATGTTTTTTCTCCGTTGGCAAGTTTGAAGGTTGGCACGTTTGAACTTTTAAACCTGTCACCGTGTAAACGTTCTAACTATATTTGATGACGCGGAATTTTTCTTCGTAGCGTGGATTCTCTTCGGTCGAATCGTCAGTGCGGCGACTCTTGAAGCGTTCCAGAAGGGCTTTGGGGTCCTCCACTTGAGTCTTGTGTTCAAGGATGGCACTGATCTTGATGTCCCACATGTCGGTCACGTCAATGGTGACGTTGGGTTGGTTGGTCAGTGTGACCCAGATTTCTTTCAGCGCGTGCGGCGGATAACCTTCGGTAATCAGTTCGGGGAAGAAGGTTGGATTGCTCGCGGCGGGGAAGGCCGCGTCGAGCACGACTTGTCCGGCGGCGCGATGATCGGGATGGTTGAGTCCGTAGGTGGCGAATAAATTTTGCGGGTCGCAAGCGACGAGGATGTCCGGTTTGAATTTGCGGATCGCGCGCACAACTTCCCGGCGCAGATCAAGGTCCGGGACGAGGTAACCATCTGAATGGTCCAGAAAGTGAACTGCTTGTGCGCCGATAACTTTCGCGGCGTTGGCTTGTTCCACGTGTCGAATGGCGCACAGCGCGTCGGTTGTCATGTCTGGCGAGGTGGTGGGATTAAAGCCTTTGTCACCACAGGTCAAAAGTTGATAGGTGATACTATGTCCGGCACGCGCCCAACGAGCGAGCGTCCCACCGCAAAAAAATTCAGGGTCGTCCGGGTGAGCCAGGACGACCAGAATGTTTTGCTTGTCTTGCCAGTTTTCGGGTTGGAGGGTCATAGATTTTCGGGAGTCGGGAATTGGGAATCGGTAACGATGCATGCTTTCCGAATAACGAGTTACGATTTCTGGCTTTTGCCGCAGGTGCACCCGCCGCCCTCGTGACGATCGCAAGGCGCTTCGGATTTTCTTCGCAGGGCTTCAAGTTCGTCCCAAGGCTGGAGTTCTTCGCGGTCGAAGGTGACCCAAATATGTTTGCCTTCCTCGCCGTCGATCTGCACCGTGACCTTGTTGCTCATGGGCATGATATCAACAACTTTGCCTTCGCCTTTAGGCGTGATGACGCGCTTGTTGCGCTTGGGCAGGGTCTTGCGAGCTTCGACGTATTGCTCGTATTCGTAAATGAGACAACAACGCAGGCGTCCGCACATTCCGGTAATTTCGGTGGGAGTGAGAGAGATGCCCTGCTCTTTGGCCATCTTGATCGAGATGGGACTGAAGTCGGTCAGGAATTGGGAACAACAGCGGTTTTCAAGTCCGCAGGCGCCCAGGCCGCCCAGCAATTTGGCCACATCACGCGGACCGATCTGCCGCATCTCGATTTGCGTGTTGGGATAGATGGATTGCATGTCCTTTTTGAGCGATTTGAGATCCACCTTTTCTTCGCTCTCAGTGTTGAACAGGAAGGCCAGCCGCGCGCCGTCGTAGTTATATTCGGCGGCGACAATCTTCACACCTTCGAGCTTGAGTTCAGATGCACGTGCGCGGCAGTTGATCATGGCTTCGGTTTGTTTGGATTGCCAGGATTGCTGGAGCAAAAGGTCGCGCGGGGTGGCGCGTCTTTCTACGGACTTCCAGCCGCCTTCCGGTGCTGACGGCGGTTCGGCAATCCTTTGAATAACCTCGCCGAGATGCTTACCGCGCACTGTGTCCACAATGACGTGCTCGCCGACGCCCACATCGGGCACGGCAGAAGAATCAAAGTGATAGACTTTGCCGATCTTGGTAAAACGAACACCAATAATTGTAGTTTGCATGGGTGGAATTATACCGTATGGAAGATGGAGAATGGAGAGTAGGGAGATATCAAAAAACTCCCGACAACCGCCGAGAGTCTTTTTGCCAGGTTAATTATATACTCTCTTTTGCAACCAGAATGCCACATTGACCAGGCCGATCATCACCGGTACTTCCACGAGCGGACCGATCACAGCCGCGAAAGCTTGTCCCGAAGATATTCCGAAGACTGCCACAGCTACTGCAATTGCCAGTTCGAAATTATTGCTGGCGGCGGTGAATGAAAGCGTCGCTGTTTTGGAATAGTCCGCGCCGACGGCTTTGCCCATGAAAAAGCTGACAAGAAACATGAACACAAAATAGATCAGAAGCGGGATAGCGATCCGCACAACGTCGAGCGGAAGCTGGACGATGTATTCACCTTTCAAGCTGAACATCACGATGATGGTGAAGAGCAAAGCCACCAGAGTCAGCGGGCTGATCTTTGGGACGAACTGTGTGTGGTACCACGTTTTGCCTTTTATTTTTATCAAGATCAAACGCGTAAGGAAGCCCGCCAAAAAAGGAATACCAAGATAAATGAACACGCTTCTGGCGATCTCACCGATGGTGATCTGCACCATTGCGCCCTTCATCCCGAACCAGGTTGGCAGGATGGTGATGAATACGTAGGCGTACACGCTGTAGAACAGGACCTGAAAGACGCTGTTGAAGGCGACCAGCCCGGCCGCATATTCAGTGTCGCCGCGCGCCAGCTCATTCCACACGATGACCATGGCGATACAGCGCGCCAGTCCGATCAGGATCAGTCCCGTCATATATTCCGGCTTGTCGCGCAGAAAAATAATTGCCAGCAAAAACATGAGCACTGGGCCGATGATCCAGTTTTGCAGAAGCGATAGTCCGAGTATTTTCCAGTTGCGAAATACGTCGCCCAATTCCTCATATTTCACTTTTGCCAGTGGCGGATACATCATCAGGATCAAGCCAATCGCGATCGGGATGTTGGTCGTGCCGACCGAGAAAGTCTCGTTGAAAGTTTTCACTCCAACGGGGAAGATGAATCCCAATGCCACGCCGAGCGCCATCGCGAGAAAGATCCAGAGCGTCAGGAAGCGGTCAAGGAAAGATAAACGTTGTGAAACGGGCAACATGATTGGGGCGGATTGAGACGCGGTCATTTTTGTTCACCTGTTTCTGCATCAGCCAGCCATGTCGTAATTTCAGCTACGCACGGAATGCGTCCGGCGCTGACAAGTTTTTCATTCACTACGAGTCCCGGAGTGGACATGATGTTGTATTGCATTATCTCAGCATGATTCGTGACCTTGATGAACTCTGCTTGCAAGTTCATGCTCTCCGCCGCTTGATGCGCGAGCGCGTCGAGCTTTTTACAGTTGGCACAACCTGGACCGAGAATTTTGATGGTTAGCATGGATTAGCTCCTTTCAATGTAATTGGTTTTCATAATTCATCCGTTCAAGGAATCACGTTAATCTGTGGTTCAATGATCACTTCAGATTTTACGGAATTCGCCACTAAGCTATATTTACGGGCTGCACTCAGGGCACGTTTGACACGCGATTCAACAGCTTTGGGATCTTCATCTGCCGCGGCAACCCGGATAACCGGCCAGAATCGCAGATGGGTGAAAGTCTCTGTGCGGTCCAGTTCGATCAGTTTGGTGCCCTCGGCTCGGCAATTGTAAGAGAGCAAGTTAAGCTTAAAACGTTGTGTGGCCCAGATGAACATCATCATGATGCAGGTATTGGCTGCGGCTACAAAGGCATCCTCTGGCGTTAAGACGCCGGGGTGACCCTGTGCGTCAGGCGGCGCAGAGAAATCCATCTCTGGGCCATTGCCCATGATAATATGTCCCCAATGTTGGCTTTTCCAAGCGACGGTGGTGTGATAAGTGGCGGTGCGGCTCATTTGACCGCTCCCTCTTTTTCACAAAAGGTTGCATATTCACGCGATAGCAATGCCGCGTAGACATCTTCTTCGCCAGAAGGGATCGAGTTATAAATTTTCACGGTCTCCAGTAGTTCCGAGGTTGTTGACTGCGAGGCGGGTTTGCCAGAGTCGCGGAATTGCTGGAAGATGAGTGGCAGCCCGATCAAGGTGACTTTTTGCCCGTTGATGACTACCTCCCGGGCGGGGATTCTGGAACCGCAGGAACAGGTAGCTTGAACTGGTTCCTGAACTTCGAGTGAGACTGTTTCTTCAATTGCTCCTGCCGTGCGATTCCAGTGCTTTTGCAGTAATTCATCCACCAGTCTCGAAACTTGTTCGGCTGTTGCATCAACTGCCTGCTGACCGGCTTCGTTAAGGCGACGTTTCCCCTTCGGTTGGACTAGCCCGTGTTCGGCAACGAGTTCTGTAACAACAATACTGGCGGCAGGTTTGCCGGAATACATTTCCGTACCGCGCGTTGCGCATCGTTTGCCACAGCCATCAATAGCGATGGTTGGATAAAAGCGGGCAAAGGCTCGGTCTCCCTCACCGCCGGCAAGGAAAAGGGGCAGACAAATGGTGACTGTTTCTGCGGGGCGCAACTGCTCCAGGACTTTTAGAGCAGCCAAGCGGGTTACCATGCCTTCCGGGATCTCTTCCCCGGAGCAGGAGATAATTCCAACTTTTTTCCTGGGCAGATCAGGCATTCTTGCCTCCCTGCTTTTTGATAATGAGGCCATCCACCACAACAGCAACTTCACCCGCCAGTGCACGAGCGAGGTTCTTTCCACCTTCGTTGAGTTCAGCAATGCCCTGGGGTTTGAGATCCTTGTAACGACGGTATACATCCAGGATTGCAAATTCCTGCGCAATCGTCCCGCCGCTCTGCTGTACCATTTTGGCGGCGCAACCCAGTTTGCATCCGTCAATGGTCACTGCGGGGCACTGCGCCACTATGGAACGGGATTCTTCGTCCCCCAGCACCAACAAAGCCAGCGGCACCAGTTGGGTCTGCTCGGAACGTAAGTCTTCAGTAACATCGTAGGCTGCTTCGCGGCTAACAGTACCGTACGTCTTGCCAATACCGCTGCAGGGCACGATAACGACTTTTTGAATCTTTGCTGTCATGGTTTCTTTGCCTCTACTTCGGCCTGGCCCTTCATTAGCTTGAAATAAGCTTGCGGGTCGAGCAGTTTGGCACGGTCTGCATCCCAATCGGCAACTTCCATTTCCGCCAGCCAGCCCGCGCCGTATGGGTCCTGGTTGATGGCTTCCGGGGCGTTGTCCATCATCGGGTTGATTTCTACGATTCTTCCGTTCACAGGCGATGTATATGTGATATTCACCTTAATAGTCTCAATGACCGCTACTTCTTCCCCCGCAGTGAGACTTGTTCCTACCGGCTTGATTTCTGCGAACGCCACATCACCGCTGCGTTGCTGGTCAAAGTCAGAGAGTCCAATGCGTACGCGCCCATTTTCCTCTTTTGCCCAAATTCCTTCTTTATTATAGAAACGGTCAACAGCAACCTTGAAGGTGAATTTATCAATAGTGGTTTCCAAAATATTTGACATTGCATACTCCTTCGTTAATAAATGGTTTTTTATCCACGAACAGAAATTTGCTCGAGCGGAATATTTTGAACGGCATTGCACTTCGGGCAAGGACAAGCTGCGTTTGCATGTTTGTGCGCGATACGCGCGGCGGACTGTCCACTGGCTGAATTCACGGCATCCAGCACCGAAAATATTTCCGGCTTCACCACGCGGTAATACATGTTCAATCCGTCGCGGCGAAATTCGACCAATCCGGATTGCCGCAGGATCATCAATTGTTGGGAAATGCTGGCTTGCCGCAATCCAAGCATGGCTTCCATGTGGCAGACACATTGTTCCCCGTCTCGCAAAATTTCCAGGACAGCAAGTCGGGTGGGGTGGGCGATGATCTTTAGCAGGTCAGTTTGTTTTTTATAAGCGTTCATTTTGTTAGCTCTTCTATATTCAGAACTCTGAATATAGTCTACGGCAAAAAATGACGCCGGTCAAAGACTGGCGTCATCAATAAACTTGCCGAAAGTCACTTTTGTTTGCTTACTCTATGATGTTGATCGGCAGTTCGTTTTTTCCACCCATCGCCTCGACGCTGACGCGCGCCGCGATCTTCTGAGTGATCTCAACGATCGATTTTGCGACGGGGGAGTCGGGATAAGAAACCACGATCGGTTTTCCGCTGTCGCCGCCGATGCGGACGTTTTGGTCGATGGGGATCTTGCCGAGGAAGTAAGTCTCGGTGGCTTGGGCCAATTGTTCGCCGCCACCCGAACCGAAGATATCCATCTGCGTGCCGTCGGGCAATTCAAGGTAGGACATGTTTTCAACCACGCCCAAAATCGGAACTTCGAGCGTGCGGAACATGGCCAGTCCGCGGCTGGCATCTTCGAGCGAAACAAGCTGCGGCAACGTCACAATGACCGCGCCGCTTAACGGAAGCGCCTGCGCCAAAGATAAGGCCGCATCACCGGTGCCCGGCGGAAGGTCCACGATAAGATAATCGAGCTCGCCCCACTCCACGTCGCCGAGAAATTGTCGAATGGCGGAGTTCAACATTGGCCCGCGCCAGATCAGCGGCTGTCCGGGTTTGACCAGCAAACCCATTGAGATCATTTTTAGGCCATAGGTTGTCGCGGGGACAAGTTTGTTTCCGTTCGGTGGCGGAAGTTTCTCGACGCCCATCATGGTTGGAACGTTGGGACCATAAATATCTGCATCGAGCAGACCGACGCGCGCGCCGCTTTGCGCAAGTGCGACCGCCACATTGACCGAGACCGTGCTCTTGCCAACGCCGCCTTTTCCGGAGCCGATGGCGATGGCATTGCGGATGGGCATGTTAACCAGCCCGCGCATTCGGCCATCGTTGGGAACATCCGAATCCAACTTGACTTGAACCGTCTTCACGCCAGCGACCTTCATCACTGCCTGACGCGCTTCCTTTTCGATCTGCCCGCGCAATGGACAGGCAGGTGTGGTCAACATGACCGTGAACAAAACTTTATCGCCCGCGATCTCCAGATTGCGGATCATGTTTAACGCAACCAAATCCTGATGTAACTCAGGTTCCTGAACTTTGCTTAATTCCGCGAGCACCGCTTCTTTTGTTATTTTGTCTGTCATTTGTTTTTTTTTCTACCAATCAGTAAAGTATATGTCATTGCGAGACCCCGAAGGGGTCGTGGCAATCTCCTGTAACATTTAGTTGATTGTAATAAGAAGATTGCCACGCTTGCCCAAATACGGCTCGCTCGCAATGACGATCAATTTGCGGCCTCGGCCTTGGCAGCCTTGGCGGCTTCCTTGGCTTTGCGCTC
>Ga0172369_10001085_pt1 | contig 39911 bp, 30 predicted proteins | sample LakKiv25m_FD_114539 | JGI IMG/M metagenome (GOLD analysis project Ga0172369, IMG submission 114539) | Freshwater microbial communities from Kabuno Bay, South-Kivu, Congo - kab_022012_11.25m | ecosystem: Environmental > Aquatic > Freshwater > Lake | place: Democratic Republic of the Congo... | reverse complement strand
TGTATGCCATAGTATTATTATCTTACTATGATTGCGCTGCCTTGTCAAGGGGTAACAAGGCGTTTTTGAGCGTGGAAGAAGGGGCGATTACAATATCATAGTAAGAATTTAGGAGATTTTAGGATCGTCATCGCCGGCTACCGCGCCAACGAGCGGAACGAGGTTACGGGGGTGGAGGGGTAGTGATAAGTGATTAAGTGATAAGCGATGAGGCTTTCCCTCGCTTAGCGCCAGGAAAGCCAAGGGCCAGTTGTTTGAACATAATATTGCCAAACCAGGCAAGGTGAGTACGGTGGTTGAGTAGGCAAGAAAGCTGACTGATTCTTTCCACAGTTAATTTGCCGTATCGAAACTACCGCGTGGTAAGCTTAACACCACCACGCGGAAAGCTAATTTGCTTGAGTTATAGGTAAAGTCTATGTAAGTGGCGAGTGGCTGCCTGCCACTCGCCACTTCTTCATTGTCATTGTCTAGCCGAGCCGGGGGATAGACCTCCAAGATCGTCCACACCTGGTACCTCAATGTATCTTCGCTTAGAAAGTTTTCCCGTAGTCGCATCGACGTAGGAAAGCACATCGCTTCCAAACGGAGTTTTCAGGCCTCCCGTGTTGATGAGCCAGCAGGGGTGCTCGACAAACTTGCTCGCTGGAAGATTGTCGGTATACAGTCCTAAATACACAACCAGTTGTTTTGCCGGTTGAAATGTTGTTTTGTACTGTTTTCCCAGCTCTTGAAGCAACGGAATGAGCGGCTTGACGCCGGCATCCGCCAGGCGGGAGGCCGCGATGGGAGTTAATGTCTTGTTTCCCATCTCCTCGGCCAGCGCTCCCGGGTGGGTCTCGTTATAGACCACGCCGGCGGCGGGCACTGGCGACGATACTTTCAACAGCGCGCCGGTCCTGGCGTCCACCAGGCAGGTCAGCGTCGAAAATTCCGGCTTGGGCTCTTCGACGCCGGGAAAGGTCACCTCCACGCCTTCGAAGGCAACTGTCCAGGCCGGGAGCTCGACAATCTTAACGAACGGCCCTGTGTTGTCGGTCACTTTGTCCAGCTTTGCCGAATAGTCAGTCTCCGGATCGATACCCAGCAGGCCGGCGGCAATCTTTACCGCTTGGTCCTCCGATACCGGCTCCTCGCCGTCGGCAAGGATCTGATGGGAAGTCAGCAGGGAAAATCCCAGCAAGAAAGCGAGCAATGCTGCCCCCGGCAGCAGGCCGCGCCACCAATTACGCATCGCAATTCTCCTTTCAGTTGCCAGTTATACTCATTGGATTGAGTAAGGTAAGATTCATACTCCTAGAAAAAAATCATTAGGAAAAGTGCAAGTAGTCCATTATGGATTTTTATCCCATATTTGAAAATATCCCATTGTATCATCAGCATAATGACCCCATTCTTCTTCATCACTATTAAAATAAGAAGAAGGCCAGACGGATGTCCAATTTCCTCCATCAGGCTTATACCAAAAATAATTAAATAGAGTTTTATTATAATATGAACTGTCATCACCCATCATTTGTACTGATGATGAAGGTTTAATAAGACCAGAAAATTCTACAACGTTTCCTTCCCATGAAGTATTTCCACCCGATTCATCCTCTTTAATGTTATCAATATATACTGACCATACACCGGTTGTGCCGTTTTGCTCCAGCTTGTAAGTATGATAAGACTCATCGGGAGTGCCATATGTGAACATATAATGAATACCCATAACTGTTGTATATTGAAAAAAATGCTGTAGAGTATTTTCTTCATAGTACATCATATATCCCGCTTCAGCCCAGCGCATTTTCGAAGTATTGTATGGATCTTCCGGATCTATGTATACTACCATTGCCCTTACAGCTGAATAAGCTAATTGAACATCATGAAGATCGGGTTCTGGTGACACTGTGATTTGTGCTATAACTCCTCGCACCACAGAACCGATGAATTCGGCTCGCCCATCGTAGTAATCGGTAGCTCTAACAGGCACTACGGCGCAAATCAAAAAGCCCATGATTGTCAAATAGGGTAAGTTGCGAAGCATGATATACCTCCTTAAGACGCAGAGCGATTAGTGTTTAGTGGCGAGTGGCCGCTCCCTGCCACTCGCCACTTCGTCATTCACATTGTCTATCCGGGAGCCGGGGGATAACCATTCTGATCGTCTACACCTGGTACCTCAATGTATCTTCTCATAAAAACTTTTCCCGTAGTTGCATCGACGTAGGTAAGCACATCGCTGCCAGACGCCGTTTTCACGCCGCCCGTGTTGATGAGCCAGCAGGGGTGCTCGACAAACTTGCTCGCTGGAAGATTGTCGGTATACAGTCCAATATATGCAACCAGTTGTTTTGCCGGCTGAATGTTTCTTTTACGCAGTTTCTCCAGCTCCGGCAGCAATGGGATGAGCGGCTTGACGCCGGCATCCGGCAGGCGGGAGGCCGCGATGGGAGTTAAGGTCTTGTTTCCCATCTCCTCGACCAGCGCTCCCGGGTGGGTCTCGTTATAGACCGCGCCGGCGGTGGGCACTGGCGACGATACTTTCAACAGCGCGCCGGTCCTGGCGTCCACCAGGCAGGTCAGCGTCGAAAATTCCGGCTTGGGCTGTTCGGCGCCGGGAAAGGTCACCTCCACGCCTTCGAAGGTAATTGTCCAGGCCGGAAGATCGACAACCTTAATGAACGGCCCCGTGTTGTCGGTCACTTTGTCCAGCTTTGCCGAATAGTCGGTCTCCGTATCGATACCCAGCAGGCCGGCGGCAATCTTTACCGCCTGGTCCTCCGATACCGGTTCCTCGCCATCGGCAAGAATCTTATTGGAAGTCAGCAGGGAAAATCCCAGCACGAAAACGAGCAATGCTGCCCCCGGCAGCAAACCGCGCCGCCAATTACGCATCGCTATTTCTCCTTTCAGTTGCCAGTGACACTCATTGGAATGAGTAAGAGAGATTCAAACTATTGAAAAAGAAAGAGCAACCTTTTATGGATTTTCATCCCATATTTGAAAATATCCCGTCGTGCTATCAGCATAATGACCCCATTCGTTATCATTACTATTATAATAAGAAGAAGGCCAGACAGATGTCCAATTTCCTCCATCAGGCTTATACCAAAAATAATTAAACAGAGTTTTATTATAATATGAACTATCGTCACCCATCATTTGTACTGATGATGAAGGTTTTATAAGACCTGAAAATTGTATACTGTTTCCTTCCCATGAAGTGTTTCCACCCGATTCACCCTTTTTAACGTCATCAATATATATTGACCATACACCGGTTGTGCCGTTTTGCTCCAGCTTGTAAGTATGATAAGACTCATCGGGAGTGCCATATGTGAGTATATAAGGGATACCCATAACTGTTGTGTATTGAAAAAAATGCTCTAGAGTACTTCCACCAGCAATCATCCTGTACCCCGCTTCAGCCCAGCGCATTTTCGAAACATTGTCTGGATCCTCTGGATCTATGTATGCTACCATAGCCCTTACCACTGAAGCAGCTAGTTCAACATCATGAAGATCGGGTTCCGGTGAAACTGTTATTTGTGCTATAACTCCTCGCACCACAGAACCGATAGATTCTTTTCGCCCATCATGGTAGTCAGTAGCTCTAACAGACACTACGGCACAAACCAGAAAGCCAAAGATTGTTAAATAGGCTAAATTGCGAAGCATGGCGTACCTCCTTAAGACATGAAGCGATTATTCTAGTGGCGAGTGGTCGCTTAAACTACTCGCAATTTCATCTTTGTCTTTTACGGGTGAGGTGGATATCCCAAATCGCCTACACCGGTAAAGTCAGCGCATCTTGTCTGAAACACCTTTCCCGAAGCAGCATCGACATACAAAAGAACATCGTCACCAAAGGGAGTCCTCAAGCCTCCCGTGTTGACGAGCCAGCAGGATTTTTCGACATACTTGTCCGCTTGAATGTGGTCGGTATACAGTCCTAGATATGCGACCAGTTGTTTTGCCGGCTGAATGGTTTTTTTACGCTGCTTTCCCAGTTCTTGAAGCAACGGAATGAGCGGCTTGACGCCGGCATCCGCCAGGCGGGAGGCCGATATGGGAGTTAAAGTCTTGTTTCTCATCTCGTCGGCCAGCGCTTCCGGATGGGCCTCGTTATAGACCGCGCCGGCGGCGGGCAGCGGCGACGATACTTTCAACAGCGCGCCGGTCTTCGCGTCCAGCAGGCAAGTCAGCGCCGCGAACTCAGCTTTCGGCTGTTCGACGCCGGGAAAGGTCACCTCTAGGTCTTCGAAAGTAACTGTCCAGGCCGGGAGATCGACAATCTCGACGAACGGAACCGTTTTATCTGTCACTTTGTCCAGTTTTGCCGCATGACGAGCCGCCGGATCAACGCCCAGCAGGCCGGCGGCAATCATAACCGCCTGGCGCTCCGATATATGCTCGCCATTAGCGCGGATTTGGGTGTAAGTCAGCGCAAATCCCAGTACACAAATAAGCAATGCCGCCGCCGGCAGCAGGCTGCGCTGCCAATTACCAATTGCAATTCTCCTTATCTGCCAGAACGTGAACCTGGTACCCTCCTCACGTTGCAGTCGGGCCGCCATCTGCCGCCAGCCGACCGGATATTCCGCCTTCGCCGGCACTACCTGTTTTATCACCACTCGCATGCGGAGTTGCGCTTCCGCCTCCGTCCGGCAGCGCGCGCACCCGGCGCGATGGCGGGCAACCCACGGCTTTTCTTCTTCGGCGAGCAAGTGATATCTGGAAACCAGTAAACAGATCGGTCTCATCTTATAAATCCTCCGCATTCGCCAGCGCCTTGCGGAGCTTCTCATGCGCGCGGAAGAGTCGCACCCGCGCGCTGATCGCGGAGCAGCCCAGGATCCCGGCGGCTACCCGGGAGGAAAATCTCTGCACATCGCAGAGCAATACGAGCTGCCGCCATACAAGCGGCAGCTCGTTCAGCGCCATTTCCAGCGCCTGCCAGGTTACACCGGGGTGTTCGTCATCCCGCCCTATGGTGTCGGCGATATCCAGTGATACCTTAAGGCCGTGCAGCGGCGCGGCCCGTGCCCGGTCTGCACAGACTCTCGCGGCGATGCGGTAAATCCAGGTGAGAAACCGCGCCTGCCCGTGAAACCGGTCCATCGCCTTCCATGCCCGGCAGAAGGCATCTTGCACGATGTCCTCCGCGTCCTCCCGCGAGCCGACCGATCTCAACACGAACCAATAAACCGCGTCTTTATGCCGCTCGTAAAGCACGCCGAAGGCATCCCGGTCGCCGCGTTGCGCAGCCAGCACGAGCGAAAGTTCGTCGTCAATCGAATTCGATTTGTCCGACACGTAATTCTCGATAGCGATATCATTCATTTTGGCCGAACCAACCCCGGCGCTGAATCACCGGGCTCCGCCCATGAACAGCATTGATCGATTTCAGGCTCATATGATTAGACGTATTCTGCGCTTGAAATGTTAACCCTGTGCATGATCATTTCACTTTATCCGCCATCCAACCCAAAAAAATTACGGGCCGGATCTTCGATCCGGCCCGTTGGCGCGAGTAGAGGTGACTTAATTACGCGGCAGGACGATATCGCTCCATCTTTCCCAGTTCGACGGCTTCCTTGAAATTATGCAGGTCTTCCACCAGGTCGCGGTGGAAGTTATCGTTGATCTTTCTCTGCGCGACAAGATCGCTGATAATCCCATACGGAGGATCGTAGGTGAGATGCACGGTAATCCGGCAGCCTTGCTCCGTGGGAGTGAAAGTCACCGAACCCGAATTTTTCACACCTTCAATCAAGCGCCAGGAGATAATTTCGTTTTGCCGAAATTCGGACATGGCAGCGTCCCATTCCGCGTTTTGTCCGTCTATTTTCGCCTCCCAGTGCCAGGTGTCCGGACCGGTTTTCTCCACTTTGGTGATGTGCCGCATGATTCGCGGGAATAGCTCGAACTGTGACCAGTAATTGAAACAGGATTCCACGGGGGCATTGACCCAGACCGAGACATGGTGCACGTATTGTCCGGTGTCCTCGTCCCGGCTACATTCATGATGTGTCTGTTCCGCCATGATTCCTCCCTCCAGATTCCTGAATGACGTGAATGTGATTCCCACCCCGTCCGAAGGTGATACGCGGCTTTTGGCACCTTGTCGTTAAGATATGACGGAGTTGGGCAGAGAACGCATTTGTTAAATTTTTTGCGGAACCCGGTGAGGAAACCACCACAAAAACAGGCAGCGCGCCCCGGCCTTCGGGACGTGCTGCCGTGTGTCGTTGGGTGAGATGGAGAGGGGGAAGAGTATTACCTGTCCGGCCCGTGCCGGCGTATCTTCTCGCAATACGGGCAGTTTTGCAGCATTTGCTTGCCTGCGAAGCCCTGCTTGCCGCGAATGCCGCCCGCTTGCCAGGCAGCGCGCTCCCCGCGCTGTCCCATCCGATACAGCATTTCGCCCTTCGGATAGGTGGCTGCCCCGAATTGCCGGCGCTGCATCGCCATCCGTTTCATCATGTGGCGGGCTTTCGCCGCTTGCTGCCCATCGATGATGCCGGACTGCAGTATCTGCTGTTTTCGCTGGATGGTATCCTTCGCGCGAAGCACGCGGTATTTCATCTCGAATTGCTGCTTGGCACGCAGGGCGTCCTGGGCGAAGGCGCCGGTGGCGATGACAGCCAGCGCGAGTGCGATTACGAGTATGGTGTATTTCATGGTGAAGACTCCTTAGCGACAAATAGCCCGCGCTTGCCGCGCGCGGTTCATCGTTCAGTGACTGTTAGAAGCTTACCAGAAATATGGTGTTTTCAAACGGAATTTCTCCCGTAATTCCGAAAATCCCTGAGATGGATGCTGTGCGAGCTGCCTGCATATAGCCATTGATGCCGTCACAACAACTTTTCGGTTATACAAGGTTGCCGCCCCCAGTTATGGAAATAAAAATAATGTCATGATCAAGTCCCGCGTTTCATTGTTGCGGCTGGCTTTTGCTTCGCTCTATATCGGCATCACCGGCTACGGCGGCGGACCGGCCATTATCGCCCTCATGCATAGGTACTTCATCGATCGGAAACAATGGATTGACGAGCACGACTTCCGCATCGCGTTGAGCCTCAGCCAGGTGCTGCCCGGCGCGCAGGCGATGAGCGTAATCGCCTTCCTGGGATTCCGCATCCGCGGGACATTGGGAGCAATTATCGCGCCGCTGGGCCTTATCTTGCCGGCCACCGCGCTGATGATCCTGTTGAGTGCGATGTATTTCAAACTGGGTCAACTGGCAATCGCGCAGGCGCTTTTCACCGGTTTGAGCGCGGTGGTGGTGGCGCTGCTGGCCTACGTTACGCTGTTCATGGGACGGGTGATGATCCGCGATCGGCGGGCGCTGGCCATTGCCGCCGGAGCGTTCCTGCTGCTCACCGCGTATAATATGCTGCCGTTTTTCGCGGCAAGGCCGGCGGTAGCTCGCTTGCTGCCGGTGCTCGACAGGCTGCCGGTGGTGTTGTTCGTCGTGCTGACCGGCGGCATGGTGGGGTTGCTGGCTTATCGCAAGGTGCCGCTGCCCGGCGGAGACGAAGAGCCGGATGCGCAAATAGAATTGCCCACCCGTGGATTCTGGCTGGCGCTGCTTGGGGTGTTGGCGCTCGTAGCCGCTGTTCTTGTGCTGGCGCGGGGCACGCCGGCCGGACAACTTGTGCTTGCCTTGCTGCGCGTGGGGGCATTTACCTTTGGCGGCGGTTATGCCGCCATCCCGTTTTTTCAGCACGAAGCGCTGGTGTCGCATCACTGGTTGGCGAGCCAGCGGCAATTTCTCGATGGGATAGCCTTGGGGCAGGTTACGCCCGGGCCGGTACTCATCACCGCTGCCTTCATCGGCTATCGGGTGCTGGGCGTGGCGGGCGCGCTGCTTGCCACGCTGGCGGCATTCACCCCCGGCGTGGCGGCCATGTTCGTGCTCGCTCACCTGCACGAGAAGATTCGCCGGCTGCAATGGCTGCAGGCAACCGTGCGCGGCGTGGTGGCGGCATTTGTCGGCCTGCTGCTCAGCGTGACGATCCAGCTCGGCATCGCCTCTCTCACCGACTGGCGCGCGATATTGCTGGCGCTGGTCGCCGCTCTCGTCCTCATCGTCTGGAAGAAAGATCCGATCTGGGTTATCCTCGGCGGCGCGCTGGTCTCACCTTTCCTGTTTCATGGTAGCTAAACGCAAACTGCTGCGGGGTCTTTCCCCTTTCCCGTTTCCCGGCTACAATAACTTATATATTCTACCCGGTAAGGACCCGCCATGCAGACCCGGCCATTCGCGGAATATCAGCTCTCCCCCCTGACGCTCGGCACCGTGCAGCTCGGGCTGCCCTACGGTATAAACAATACCACCGGGCAGCCGTCCTACGAAACCGCTCGCGATATCATTGCCTGCGCGGTGGAGGGCGGGGTGAACGTACTGGACACCGCCGTGCGCTACGGCGAGAGCGAGGAAGTGGTCGGGCGGGCGATGGCGGAACTGGGCATTGCCGACCGCGTGGCGGTAGTGAGTAAGGTGGCGCCGATGGGGGAATTCTCCTCCGCGCGGGCCATCGATGAGTTCCTCGAGGAGCAAGTGGCCGGCATGCTGGCGCGCCTGCGGCTGGACGTGCTGCCGATCTGCATGTTCCACCTGGAGGATAACGCCTGCCACCTGGACGCGCTGGCGAAATTCAGGGAACGCGGGCTGGTCCGTCACATCGGTATGTCGATGATGTGGCCGGAAAAAACCGCCGAAGTGATCGCCGGCGGCAAGGCGGAAGCCATGCAGATCCCCACCAACATGCTCGATCAGCGCTTCATTCGACGCGGGCTGCTGAAGGAGGCGGGCGAGCGCGGAATCGCGGTGTTCATCCGCAGCGTCTACCTGCAGGGATTGATCCCCATGCCGGAGGCGGAGATTCTGGAAGAGCTGGCCGATATCATCCCCGTGCGGCGGCGGCTGGAAGCGCTGGCGCGCGATGCGGGCATCACCCTCACCGAGCTGGCCCTCCGCTTCGTAATGGGGTTGGACGGCGTGGCCAGCGTGCTTACCGGCGTGGAAACCGTGGCACAGATGCGCGAAAACCTTGCGCTGGCAAACCGCGGACCCTTGCCCGCCGACCTGCAGGCGGCGGTCCATGCGGCTGTTCCCACGCTGGAGGACCGCCTCGTAACCCCCCGCATGTGGAGCAAGCGCATGCCGGACGCGGTGTATGTCAAACGGTGAATATAACAACCGCAGCTTATACTGATTATATAATAATACGGAGTTCAGGGAAAAAAGATTTAAACGATGTAAAAAGATTTATAAGATAATTAATCTTTATTTTTTGAAAAAAAATAAAGATTAAAATCTTTTAAATCTTTTAACATCATTTAAATCTTTTTTCTCTGAACTCCGCTATAATACATAATCTGTAATATCTGCATAATCTGCGGTTTCTAACGAAAGGGTACGCACATGGCTAACGTGATGGAGCTGTTCTCATTGCAGGGGAAGGTCGCGCTGGTGACGGGCGGGGCCGGGCTGTATGGGCGGCAGATCGTCGAGGCGCTGGCGGAGGCGGGGGCGCGGGTATATATGGCTTCGCGCAACCTGGAGGCGCAGGAGAAGGTAGCCGCCCGGTTTCGCGAGCGGGGGCACGACGTGCGCGCGCTGCAGCTCGACCAGGGCGATGAAGCATCCATTCTCGCCCTGCGCAACGCCATCCTGGAGGACAGCGGCCGCATCGACATCCTGGTAAACAACGCGGTGTCGCGCACCATGAAGGAGGGCTACCAGAGCGACGCCTCCACCTTCGCGGAGAGCATGCAGGTGAACGCCACCGGCCTTTTCGTTATCACCCGCGCTTTCGGCGACGTAATGGCGGAGCAGGGATATGGCTCCATCATCAACATCGGCTCCATGATGGGAACTATCGGCCCGGACTGGACCTATTACGTGGGGACGAATGTCACCCCCTGGTACCCGGATTACTTCTACACCAAGGGCGGCATGGTGAATTTCACCCGCTTCGTCGCCGGCTACTACGGGCTGAAGGGCGTGCGTTGCAACTGCGTCAATCCCGGCGGCTTTCGGACCGAGAACCACGAGGAGCGCTTCGTCAAGCAATACAGCGACCGCACCATGCTGGGCCGCATGGCCAACGAGCAGGACCTGAAAGGCATCATCGTGCTGTTGGCCTCCGACGCCTCCGCCTACATGACCGGCGCGAACATCGCGGTGGACGGCGGGTTTACGGCAAAATAAGTTTTGAGTTATTGCTCGATTCATGCATCAGACAGCCGGATATGAAAGGTAATGTCAAATTTTTCTCTCAGGCATCCCTTTGTTACCTCTCCATATGCAGACTGAATGAAGGATCAGTAACTCATAACTCAAAAATACTCTCTCCCGTTTTGCATTCCCCCTTCCCTGGTGTATAATAAAGCGAACCTACCTTCCCGCAAAGAGGGGTGAAACGTGCATCGATGTTTACTGGTCATCGGAATCCTGCTCGCGACCATGCTGGCCGGCGTGGCTGCCGACCCCGGCGATTACGAGGCCTATGTGGCGGCGCGGGATCAGACCATCGCCGCTATCGCCGACGAATACGGGCTGGATGCCGGTTACCTGGCGCAGGTCAACCGGGTCGGCGCGAACGACCCGCTGCGCGACGGGCAGATGATCATCATCCCCGGCGACTCCCCGGCGGCGGCGCCCCGTCCGGAGCAGGCGGAGGACACCGATCCGGCTGAACCTCGAAGAACCGCGCCGGCCAACAATATGGTGCAGGGGAAGCTCGGCGCCGTTGTTACCGAGACGAAAATTTATGCTCAGCCGGGGCCTGGGCAGGTGCTGTTCGACAAGGCCAAACCCGGCACTGAATTGCTGGTGCTGGGCATGGCCGGCGACTATTACGGCATCATGATGGCCGACGGAAATATCGGTTACCTTCCGAAGAAAACGGTGGGCTTGACCGAGCGATTCATAGCGGTAGAGCGCCCCGCGCCGCCGCCCCCGCCTGCTGATCCCGAAGTCAGCCCACTTATCGAGACGGCGTTCGAATATATAGGCATACCTTACCGTTATGGCGGGCATCTGCCCAAGAACGTCGATTGCTCGCTGCTGGTGCAGACCGTTTTTTCCCGGCACAACCTGAAGCTCCCCCGCGTCGCGGCGGATCAGTACAACGTGGGTAAGCCGGTGCCGGTACAGGAGTTGCAATCCGGCGATCGCCTCTATTTTTATAACCGGGCCAGGACGAAGATCGGGCATACCGGCCTCTACATCGGGGAGGGGAGATTCATCCACGCCTCCTCCAACCGCGGCAAAGTGGCGGTGGACGCGCTGGACGATCCTACCTACTGGAGCATCTACGCCGGCGCGCGCCGGTAGGAGAAGTTTTGAGATTTAAGTTTTGAGTTATCGCTCTAAAATCCGGATTCATGCTCATACTCGAAGCATGAAACCGGATTTTAGAGCGATAACTCAAAACTTAAACCTTTCCCATAGGGACTTGACTGATATGACCACTTCACCGATATGCGTCGCCATCCTGGGGGCAACCGGTTATGGCGGCGTCGAGTTGTTGCGCTTTCTTGCTGTCCATCCCGACGCCCGGATCGTGGCCGTTTCCTCGGAATCCAGCGCCGGTGAGCCGCTAGGAAAGTCGTTTCCACATCTGTCCAATCTCGATCTCACACTGCTGCCCGCCGCGGAAGCGCGCTTCGCCGGCGATCCGCAGGTGGTGTTCTGCGCGCTGCCCAACGGCCAGGCGATGCGCCTGGCGCCGGCGCTGCTCGAACGCGGCATCGCCGTTATCGACCTGAGCGCTGATTTCCGCCTGAAAGACCCGGCGACATATAAGCTGTATTACGGCATGGAGCACGCCGCGCCGGAGCTGCTGGCGGGGGCGGCTTACGGCCTGCCCGAACTGTATCGGGAAGATATTCTGCAAACCCGCCTGATCGCCAATCCCGGCTGCTACCCCACCTCCGCGCTGCTGGCGCTGGCGCCGCTGCTGCGCGCCGGAGCGATCGAGGCGAAGGGAATAGTGGTGGACAGCAAATCCGGCGTGTCCGGCGCGGGCCGGCGTGCGCTGGATACCCCGTATCTTTATGCGGAAGCTAACGAGGATGTCAGCGCCTACAAGGTCGGCACGCATCGCCACGCGCCGGAGATCGAGCAGCAGCTAAGCGGCGCGGGCGCGGGAGAAGCGGTCATCACCTTCACCCCGCACCTGATCCCGATGACGCGAGGCATCTTCACCACCGCCTACGCGAACATGGCGCGGGAGGTTACGACGGCCGGCGTGCTGGACATTTACCGGCAGGCATACGCCGGCTCTCCCTTCGTGCAGGTGCTGGATGAGGATACGCTGCCGCACACCAAGTGGTGCAGCGGCTCCAACCGCGCCTTCGTCACCGCCCGCGTGGATGCCCGCGTGGGCCGCGTGGTGGCGCTGTCGGCCATCGACAACCTGGGCAAAGGCATGGCCGGCCAGGCGGTGCAGAACATGAACCTCCTTTTCGGCCTGCCGGAAACGTGCGGGCTGGAGATGCCGGCGATGTATCCGTAATGCCCCGGAGCGCGGATTGCCAATCCGCGCGAGTTGATATTTCACGCGCGGATTGGCAATCCGCGCTCCAGAAAGCGACTGACATGGATATTGAATTGACCGAGATACTGGGCGGCATTACCGCGCCGTGGGGCTTTCGCGCGGCGGGGGTGGCGTGCGGCCTGAAGAAGACCGGCGACCGCGACCTGATGCTGCTGGTGGCCGACCGCGCCTGCGCCGCGGCGGGGGTGTTCACCCGCAACGTGGTGAAGGCGGCGCCGGTGCTCTACAGCAGCCGCATCGTGAAGGCCGGACGCGCACAGGCAGTGGTAATCAACGCCGGCATCGCCAACGCCTGCACCGGTGACGAAGGCATGCGCCGCTGCCAACAGATGGTGGCGGATGTTGCCGGCGCGACCGGACTGGCGAAAGAGCTGGTGCTGGTCGGCTCGACGGGCGTCATCGGGTGGCAACTGCCGATGGAGAAGATCGCCGCCGGCATCGATGAGGCGGCACGCGCCCTTTCCCCCGACGGCGGGCACGACGCCGCGCTGGCCATCATGACCACCGATAAGCGGGCCAAGGAGATTGCAATACAGCTCGAGACGTCGGCCGGTCCGGTGCGCATCGGCGGCATGGCCAAGGGCTCCGGCATGATCGCGCCCAACATGGCCACCATGCTCTCGGTGATTACCACCGACGCGCGGGTCGATCCCGACACGCTGCAGTCCGCGCTGGCCAACGCGGTGGATCGGTCCTTCAACCGCGTGACCGTGGACGGCGACACCAGCACTAATGACACCCTGCTGCTGCTGGCCAGCGGCGCTACCGGCGTCCGGCTGGACCAGGGCACGGAGGATTTCGCCCGCTTCGCGCAGGCGCTCACCCGGGTGGCGACGATGCTGGCGAAAGCCATCGCGCGCGATGGCGAAGGGGCAACCAAGCTGGTCGAAATTAGCGTGACCGGCGCGCCGGATGACGCGGCGGCCGCGCGCATCGCCATGACGATTGCCAACTCGCCGCTGGTGAAGACGGCGCTGTTCGGCAACGATCCCAATTGGGGCCGCATCCTTGCCGCCGCGGGCCGCGCTGGCGTGAGCTTCAATCCGAACACCGTCAATCTCGACCTGGCCGGCGTTCTGGTGGTGCGGGACGGCGCGCCGGTGGAGTTCGACAAAGCCGCCGCCTCCGCGGCAATGAAGACGGACGAGGTGCGGATCGACCTTACCCTCGCCGAAGGCGAAGGCCGCGCGGTGGCGTGGACCTGCGATTTTTCATATGATTACGTGCGGATCAACGCGGACTATACAACGTAAGTATCGGAGCGCGGATTGTCAATCCGCACGAGATCGATAACACGCGCGGATTGCCAATCCGCGCGATACATGAGAAAGCACGCGCGGATTGCCAATCCGCGCTCCCAGGGGATACCATGCAAACCTTATTCGAGCGCGCGCAGACTATCGCGGAAACGCTGCCTTACCTGCAGAAGCACCGCGGCATCACTGTCGTCGTGAAATACGGCGGCGCGGCGATGACCGACCCGGAGGTGCGGGTGAAGGTGCTGAAAGACGTGGTGCTGCTGCGCCTGGTGGGGCTGAATCCCATCCTGGTGCACGGCGGCGGGCCGGAAATCGAGACGCTGGTGAACCGCCTGGGCCTGGAGACGAAGAAGGTGCACGGCTACCGGGTCACCGACGCCGCCACCATGGAAGCAGTGGAGATGGTGCTCTCCGGCAGCACGAACAAGGGGATCGTGCAGGCGATCAACGCCTTCGGCGGCAATGCCATAGGTATCAGCGGGAAGGACGGCGGTCTGCTGCGCGTGCGGAAGTTCATGCCCGGCGGCGATGACATCGGCTTCGTGGGCGAGGTGACCGAAGTGAATACGCGCGTCATCCGCGACCTGACGCAGGCCGGCTACCTGCCGGTGATCGCGCCCATTGGCGTGGACGACGCCGGCCAGAGCTACAATATCAACGCCGACACCGCCGCCGCTGCCATCGCCGGCGCGCTGGGCGCGGAGAAGTTCATCATGCTCACCGACGTCCCCGGCGTGCTGCTCGATGTGAAGAAACCGGAAAGCTTGATCTCTTCGCTGACCGTTTCAGACGCCACGACGCTGATCGAGACAAAGCAGATCAGCGGCGGCATGATCCCCAAGATCGCCGCCTGCCTGGACGCCCTCGCCCGCGGGGTAAGCCGCTGCCACATCATCGACGGCCGCCAGCCCCACGCCATCCTGGTCGAGCTCTTCACCGACGGCGGCGTCGGCACCATGGTCGTTTCCGACGAAGCCACCCTGGAGCCCTCCTGCGTGCTGCCGCCGGTGATGGCAAAATAAACGCCCCTGGGAGCGCGGACCTCCGAGTCCGCGCGTGTGGTTAGAAAATCACGTGCGGACTCGGAGGTCCGCGCTCCCAATCGCCAGCCGGTATTGCACCGAGCGGCCCGGCTGGATTCGGTTACCGGCACAGATTCAAGGCGTACAAACGTGATTCATCCCTGCTGATGATTATACGCAGGCGCACCGTCTCTCCCGCCAGCGCCGCCAGCGGCTTGCCGTCCCATCGCACGGCGCAGTCCAGACCGTCCGTACCGCACGCGCCGTTAAAGCCGGAGATGGGCCGGCATTGCTCATCCGTAATTTCCACGCGCATGCCCGTAGCTCCTTCGGCGTTCAGGGTGATCGAGGCATTATCCGGCACGTTGAACGGCGCCGTCCACACCCATCCTTTGTTCACTCCGGGGTAGAGGCCGAGGGCGCCCCAGCGGTCGCGCGGGAGAGTGGCCAGCGCTACCTCGGCTGAATAGTCAGGCAACTCCTCGGGTTTCATGCCGGTGTTCCGCCAGCGGCCATGGTAGATACGAGTCTCCTTGCCGACGTTGAGGATGCCGTTCGCTTGGCAGAGCACGGTGTTAAGGTGCTTGCCGGGCACGGGCGTGGCAAGGGAGTCTTCCCTGGCGATGAAGATATGCCCCTTAACCGGCTCGCGGAAATGCAGGCCGTCATTAGACACCACCAGCCCCTGGTCGCAGGAGATGTCGCCGAAGGCATCGTAAAAATGCGCGTTGTGCCAGCGTCCATACAGGCCCACGCAGACCATGCCGAAGCTCGCCGCGCCCACGCCGAGGTGCACCTGATCGTAGGCGCCGTTCACGCCGCGCTGGTCGGGGTCGCGCGGCTCGGGCAGCAGGAAGGAATCCACGTGCCCGTCGAGCCAGTGATCGAAGTCATGGGAGAAGCGCGCGTATCCCTCTCGCCCGCGCGGGGTGGCGCCTTCACCGGGGATCTGCATGTCGATGTTCTGCGAGTTGACGACGAAGCGCCCGTCGTGCCGATAGAGTGAGGCGTGCTCGACGAACTCGCCGGCGTATGGCATGCCGGTCACCATCCAGCGCAAGCCGTCGGGCGAGACGGCAGTGGCGATGCTGGGCATATTGCCGTTCTCCGGGATCGGCGGCTCCGTCCAGTCGGGGAAAAACTCGTAGACCATCTTGTAACGTCGGGTGGGGTCGGGATCATCCTCGTCCTTTACCACGGTTGCGCAGGCGACCACCGCGTGCGGCAGCGCCAGCGCATTGTTCTCGCGGCTGCCTTTGAAGAGCACCTGCCCCAGCGCCGGCTTTTGCCAGGCGATGCCGTCGTCGCTCTCCGCGTAGCACAGCGGCCCGATCAAGAGCGGATCGGTATACTTTGCCAACTGGCGCGCCATCTCCGGCGGCCAGTCCGGATTGGCGCCCCAGTGGCAGGCGTAGTACCACATGCGGAACCTGCCCTGGTCCTGCAACACCGTGCCGTAAAAATGCGCGGCGCAGTTATCCGGCGCGTTGCTCTCCCGCGGGCTGGGCCGCAGCACCGGCTCGGGGCGGATCGCCGGTTTCGACAGATACAGGCACAGGTTCTTGCGGATCGGCAAAGCGACGTCATCGATGGCCAGCAACAGCGCGCGCTCACTGGAGGGAATGCCGGTGGATGGGAAGGTAAATAAGGCGGTCATGATATGATTTTACCGATCTGTTAAGAGAAAAACAAGCCGGTGGACGGTGGGTGAAGTGGGCGGATAAGGTGCTGGGTGCCGGGTGTTGGTATTCGATAGCCAACACCCAGCACCAGGATTTACGGCAGTCGCCACCGAGACCACAAAAACGCGCACTTGTCCTCGACGCGGCTCGGTTTTTGGTAGTAGACGGTGAGGATGCCGCCGTCGGGCATTTCGACGGAGGCCGGGTAGCCAAGGTCGCTGTCCGGGCCGTCGTCCCGGATGATATAGTCATGCTCCCAGGTCTGCCCGTCGTCGGTGCTCAACGCGGCGCGCTGGCCGTAGGGAGCCAACCGATAGCCATAAACCATCACCAGCGCGCCGGAGGAATGGCGCAGCAGGTGCGGGGGCGAGCCGTGGAAATTCAACGGCTTTGCCTGTGTCCAGGTTTGGCCGCCGTCGGTGGACTCCGTCATGGCGATGCCGAAATTCACCAGGCCCACCTTCTCCAGGTCCGCATCCTGGCCATAGCTCTGGATGCGGATGGCGCCGATTAATTTCCCGGAAGGCAGCTCGACAACGTGCGGCTCGTGATAATTTTCCACTTTCGTGCCCGGATACAGCGGCACGGTACCGAGCTTCCGCCAACTCGCGCCCTGATCGTCGCTGCGCATGGCCATCACTCCGCCGACGCCATCGGTAAATTCCTGCATGGTGCCGCCGAATATCTTGCCGAAGTAGAGCAGCGCGCCGTCGCGGAGGCGGATGGGGCCATGGGGAGCGGTGACAGGGAGCTTTACCGGATCGTCCCACAGGTCGCCGCCATCTCGCGACACGCGCACCCAGGAACCGAGCCAGCGCGCGATGTTCTCCTCCGTATGCCAGGCAAGGCCGCGCTCGAAGTGCGCCCGGTCGGCCGGATCGAACTGCGCCAGCCGTTCCTCCGGGTAATACTTCCGCGTGTCGCTGGTGAACCAGGAGACCAGCAGCGTCTTCTCGCCCAGCGATGTCACGCCGGCGTCGCGGTCGTCGATGGGGAAGTCGTTCACCACGCGCGGACTGCTCCAGTGAGCGCCGTCGCGGCTGACGGCCATGGTGGTCCGCCCGAACGGGCAGACGTGCATATGCCGCAATCCGGAGGCGACGGCCACATATGTGCCATCGTCCATCTTCGTCACCGACGGCCAGCCGAAATACCCGAAAAAGTCGTTCGGCAGCGAGTGAATAATGCCGTGCTCGGCCGCAAGTTTCACAGCCATAAGTCATCTCCTTCTATTTGAATTAAGCTGGGCGCAGTTAAAAAAGATTTAAAAGATATCAAAGATTAAAATGATTATTTATTTAATTTTTTTGCAAAAAATAAAAATAATTTATCATTATAATCTTTTTATATCTTTTAAATCTTTTTAAACTGCGTCCAGCTTTATCATATAGTTCGCATCGCATAAAGGTCCGCGTCTTTGAGCAGGAAGCGGAGGCGGATGGGTTGGCCGATCAGCGAGGACAGCTCGCCGCCGTTCTGCCAGGCCACCGGCCTGTCGAGCTCATCGCCGTAGATCGCCTCCATGTCTTCCATGGTGAAGCCTGGCCGCGGGTTGCCGTGCTCGTTCTGTATCTCCACACGGATCACGCCGATGGCGGAGGTGGAGAAGTTCAGCCGCAGCTCGCGCCCGCTGAAGAGGAACGGCCGGGTGACGACTTCGCCGCCGTCGTAGCCGGCGTGCAGTGACATGAAACCGTGCGGACGGATCGACAGCCGGCGCAGCAGGCATGGCGCGTCCGGCTGGCGGTAATGCTCGCTGATATACATCGACCACTCCGCCGGCGATGTTTCCACAATACCCCAGGTAGGATAGTTATTGCGCTCGGTCCAGTTGCGTGGATCCAGTCCGGGCCGCACCCAGGCGTCCAGGCAGCGCATCCAGCTCAGCCCATCGCGGCTGCTCATAAAAAGGGCGTCGTTTACGCCGAAGTAGGGGTGCTCATCGATTGGTTTGCGCTCCTGCACGTAGCGGTTGGGGAAGCCCACATAGATATGCTCGGCGCCGGGGCAGGGGAGGATGGAGTTTGTATAGAGCTGTATTTGGTTTTCATTGTCGTGGTAGGACAGCGGCAGCGGCGGTTCCCAGTGGATGAAATCCTCGGAGGTCGAGCACTGGATGGCGCGCACTACCGTCGGCTTGCCGCCCAGCACGTTTTCCGTCGTCGTCTCATCGGTCATGTTAATGAAGTAGCGCGTGTAGCTGCGGTAACAGCGCGCGCAGGCGTCCCAGAAGGCGGTGTTGATGGTGTCGAAGGTGCCGGTCATCTTCACTGGGCCGTCGATGACATTTTGCCAGCGCAGGCCGTCCGGCGAAATCTGCGCGTATAGCTCCTGCCAGCGCGCGGTCAGACCCTTGTAGCGCTGATCCGGCGGGCAGGCGGGATTGGCATCGAGAAACGCCGGGGGAATTTGCGGGACACCGCCGGCCTGCAGCAGGTTGTTTTGCGTCGATTCCTGCCACTGGACTAGGCCCAGCTCCGGTCGGGTGAAGGTAAGGCCGCCGTCCGTGCTCACCGCCATCGCGTAGCACTGGGTATTGTCCTCGTTGTCCCAATCGGTAATTCCGGAGCGATAATAGAGCCGTACTTCACTGCCATCCTGAAATACGCTGTAGAATCCGGCGACGTTGTCCTCCCACGGGGCGTCGCAGGTGAAGGACACCTCACGCCGTTCCGGGTGCTTCAGATCGAGGCGTGCGTCCTTCAGTGTGTCGAGAAGGAAATCGTCCACGAACAGCTCGCGGCGGGCGCCGATATCGATGATCTCCGGCATGGTTCTCCCCTTTCTGTTCAAGGGGTGAATTCGCCCGGTGAAGAAGGTTTCCCTGCCTGCCGATGAAGGAATTTTCATGCTCTTAACCTTGCTCTTGCTCTAAACTCGACCGATAGGTCGGATTTAGAACAAGAGCAAGATTAAGAGCATGAGCATGAAATCACCTGTTCAGTTGAGACAAAATCCGCCCTACCACGAAATCCACCAGGTCATCGACCGATTTGGGCTGCTGATAAAACCCGGGGCTCGGCGGCAGAATTACGGCGCCGGCCTCCGCCAGCGCGGTCAGGTTGCGCAAGTGCACCAGGCTGAACGGCGTCTCGCGCGGGACCAGGATGAGGCTCCGCCGCTCCTTCAGCGCCACATCGGCGGCGCGGGTGATGAGATCGGTGGAGACGCCGGCGGCGATGCGGCCAACGGTGCCCATCGAACATGGCGCGACGATCATCGCCCGCCAGGGCTGCGAGCCGCTGGCGAAGGGGCCGGCAAAATCGTCGCGCGGGTACAGGACCACGCGCGGGTCCGCTTGCCCGAGAATCAGTGTTGCCGGATCGGTCGCCATGCCAAGCTCTTCCCGCGCGATCGCCTCGCCCTGCGCCGACAGCGCCAGCCCCACCGCCTCTTCGCGCTCGAGCAGGCGCCGCAACGTCCGCCGCGCGTAAATCGCGCCGCTGGCGCCGGTGACGGCGAGTAAAATACCGGGCATGGTCATGCGCTTACTCTAAAAGGCTTCTTGATTGCTGTCAAGTATTAGTCAACCTGCCCACCGATCCGATCCTCAACAGAACCAGCGTATACGGAAGGTAACCCTGTAAAAAGGGCGAATCTGCTGGGGGAGGTAAGCTATCATGAGCAATATCGGCATTATCGATATCGGAGTCCGCCGCGAACTGTTCGTCGATGATGCGCTGATCGAGGGGATGGAGGGCGGGGCGTCGCTGCGTTTGCACAACCCGGCGATGAAGGAGATCGCGCTGGTCACCGACAGGCCGTGGGAAGGAAACATGTGCGGCGGCTACAAGACCTACTTCCGCGACGGCGATCTTTTCCGCATGTATTACCAGGCGTGGAACGGCGTGATCGTCGAAGAGGAGGGGAAGGCGCGCATGGAGGAGGCGCCCATCCGCGTCGGCTACCTGGAGAGCGACGACGGCATTCATTGGCGCCGGCCATCATTAGGCTTGATCGCTTTCGACGGCTCCACGGACAACAACATCGTCTTCGAAGGCATCGGACCGGATTGCAAGGGCATTCACGGTTTTGCCCCGTTCAAGGATGACAATCTCGATTGCCCGCCGGAGGCGCGTTACAAGGCGGTGGGCGCGTCGCAAACCTGGCCCACCGCGCTCTACGCCGCGCAATCGCCGGATGGCCTGCGCTGGTCGCTGCTGCGAGAGGAGCCGATCATCACCGCCGGCGCCTTCGACTCGCAGAATCTGGCCTTTTGGGACGCGGAACGGGGCGAATACCGGGCGTATATCCGCGACTTCAAGGACGGTTGCCGGGGCATCAAAACCTGCGTCTCGCCGGACTTTCTGCACTGGACGGCGCCGGAGTGGCTGGAATACGTCGATTCACCCGAGGAACAGCTTTACACCAATCAGGTGATGCCTTATTACCGCGCTCCGCACATCATGGTGGGCTTCCCCGCGCGCTACGTGGAACGGCAGTGGTCGCCTTCCATCGAGGCGCTGCCGGAGGTGGAGCATCGCCGCCTGCGCTCGAAGGTCTCGGAACGATATGGAACCGCAACCTCCGATGGGCTGTTCATGGCGAGCCGCGACGGGCGCATCTTCAAACGCTGGAACGAGGCGTTCATCCGCCCCGGTCTGCGACCGGTGGGAGGCTGGGCCTACGGCGATTGCTACCAGGGATGGGGACTGCTGGAGACGGCATCCGATATTGCCGGCGCGCCGAACGAGCTGTCGATGTTCGCCGTCGAAGGGTACTGGCGCGGCACGGCCAACGCCTTTCGCCGCTACGCGCTGCGCATCGACGGCTTCGTTTCCGTCAACGCCGCGCGGAAGGGCGGAGAACTGATTACCAGGCCGCTGATTTTTGCCGGGGACCGGCTATCGTTGAATATCTCCACTTCCGCCGCCGGCAGCGCCCGCGTGGAGTTGCAGTCGGCGGACGGTAAACCGCTGGAAGGTTTTCGCCTGGAGGACTGTTACGACATCATCGGCGACACGCTGGATTATACTCCGCGCTGGCATGGCGGCACGGATGTCCGCCGGCTGGCCGGCCGGCCCATACGCCTGCGCTTCGCGCTGTCGGACGCGAATCTGTACGGCTTTCAGTTCGTTTTACGCTGAGTGGCGCGCGGGCGGGACCCCGATTGATCGGGGCTGGGCTGCCCGCGCTCCGGCTTTTACCGGGGGCGGCAAGGCGCGCACATAGTCGGCAGATCGCTGGAGCCAGCCGCGAAACCAGTCCTCATCACGGTATGCTTCCGGCGGGATGAGCACATATTCGCGCATGGGACGATCCATCGGAGCGAAGTGGGTCACCGCGGGATGTTGCAAAATCTCTTCCTGGTCGTCGAGGGTAAGGCGCAGGATGAAGTTGCGCTCGTGCGCGCCTACCCACATGTTGCCGCCGATGAAAAAGACGGGGCAGCCGAACATCTTCCGCTTTTCCGCGTCGGGATAATCGGCGACCATCCGCGCAAGCCAGGTTTCGTTTTCCGGCGGTACTTTTTCCCAGGGCATAATGGCTTCACCCGCGAGATAGGATATGTTAACGATTCGATGGAGATGCGTCGAATTCCTTTTATAGTCATGCGGGTTGGAGGGGCAGGACTTCGTAGTTTGAATTCACTGGTAATGTGCGTCTTTGCTACATCCTTGTCGATCGCCTTCCCGCCTGATCTCGGCGCGTCGTGGTATGCTTTCTCATGTTTATGCCGGAATTTCGCCAGAACCTGGCCACCAAAGAGTGGATTATCCTCGCTGCCGAACGCCAAAAACGCCCGGCGCAGTTTGCGCGCTCGCGCCCGCCGATGGGGGAGACGCCGGCGCACAGCGCCTCCTGTCCCTTCTGCCCGGAGCAGGAAGCTTCCACGCCCGCGGCCATTGCCGCCTTCCCGTCCGGTTCGGAATCCGGCGGCTGGCAGGTGCGCGTTATTCCGAATAAGTTCCCCGCGCTGGCGCCGGGCCCGGATGAGGAATGCGTGGCGTGCAGCACTCATGAGGGACCGTACCTGCGCCGTGAAGGCGTGGGCCATCACGAGGTGGTGATCGAGACGCCGCGCCACAACGAGGACCTGCCCATGCTCCCGCCGGAGCATATCGAGCAGGTGATGTTGATGTTCTCCTCGCGCTACCAGGCGCTGGTCGCCATGCCGTCAACCGAGCTGGTGGTCATCTTTCGCAACCACGGCGAGAAGGCCGGCACCTCGATCATCCATCCGCATTCCCAGATCGTGGCAAGCTCGGTGGTGCCGTTCATGGTGCGCAATAAGCTTTATGAAGGGCAGCGCTACTTCGATGAATATAACCGCTGCGTCTACTGCGATATCATGCAATATGAGCGCGAACATGGCGCGCGCGTGGTGATGGAAAACGAGCATTTCATGGCGCTTACCCCCTACGCGTCCAGCGTGCCGTATGAAATATGGCTGCTGCCGCGCGAGCATCATGCCACCTTCGGCGAGGCGGAGGAGGATGAACTGCGCGACCTGGCGCGCGCGCTGCAAAACCTGCTGGCGCGCCTTTACCGCCTGCTCGACGATCCGGATTATAACTTCGTCATCGATACCGCGCCCGACCACATGGCCGGCGTATCCTTCTACCACTGGCGCCTGGAAATCTACCCCCGCCTCACCACACGCGCCGGATTCGAAATCGGCTCCGGCATCGGCATTAACGTAGTCTCTCCCGAACATGCCGCCGCCGCCCTCCGCGAAGCATGCGGCGATCGGATTATACTGGAATGATCGGATGCCTCCCGATATCAGATCATCCTGCAGGTAATTTCAAAACCGGTTGCTTCTCGCGGGGGCGCCTAACCCCCCAGCCCCCTTCCCTACGAAGGAAGGGGGAGTAGGCTTGTTTATAAATGAGGAACGTTGCACTTTACCTCTGCCGCAGCACAAAAGCCGTTATCTCGAGGGGCTCCATTCGCAGGGATTTGCGGAACGCGCCGGTGAGGATTTCAACGGATCGGTCGCCTTTTGACAGTGGAGCGGTTATCGTCATCCCGGCGTTGGACGGCCAGCCATATTTTTCCGGCTGGAAGACCAGCTCGCCGCTTACCTGCTTAGCGGAGACATTGACGAAGAGCAGCAGCAGACGTCCATCTCGGCTCCACCACGCGCCGCTCTGCAAGGCGCTGATAGTAACCTCCGTCTTCGCCTGCCAGGCCCAGTCGGCAGTCACCTCGGGAATGGCGCCATCTACGCGCGGCGGGCGCGCCATCCGTCCCCAGGAGAGGAAATCGAGCAAGGCATAACGTGTTTGCGCGGCACGGCGCAGGAAATCGAGGGTTTCCGGCTGGTCGAGCACCTTCGCGGGGTCCAGCCAGCCGAGCTGCTCGCCGAAGACCAGTTGCTGGCCGATCTTCATCTGGTGCGCCGGTTGCTCGTCGCCGCCGTATGATCGGCCGAACAGTTGGATACGCCCGGCGTAGATGGCGGGAAAGGCGGGCACCTGTCGCTGATACTGCCAATGCCAGGTCAGGTAGCCGTCGAAGCAGTTAATATACGGCTCGGCATTACACTCGGTGGTGATCATCTTCTCCGGCGGCAATTGCGTCCGCAGCTTCCGCATCATCGGCCAATAGCCGTCTTCGGTCCACCAGTGACCGCCTCCGAGGGGATGACCATGCGTTTCATCCATGCAAAGCGCCGGGGCGGCGGCTGCAACCTGGTCGATGTAGACCCCATCTACTCCGACTTCCCGCACCAGCCGCAGCACGATCTGCCGCACCGTATCTTGCCAAAGCTGCTGCGTCGGACACATAGGGGCCAGCTGCGCGCCCGAGCCGTAATCTTCAAGGTAGGGCTGCCCCTGATCATTTTTAGTCGCCGCGGCGATTGCCGTTTGCTTGAAATCCTCCAACCCGGTATCCCAGAGCCGGCCATTGATATACGGCATAACACGCACGCCGGCGCCCTGCAGCTCCCGCACTCCCTCGGCCATTCCCGATTTCACGGGGAAATAGTGCGGATATTGCACATCAAAAGGAATTTGATGCCAGTTGTACCAGTGGAAGGCGGTAGGCGCTCCCATCGCCGCGGCGAATTTCTTCACCGGCTCGACGCACTCCTCGGCCTGCCCGCCGGTACACGCCCAGACGCATACCTCGCGCATCCAGCGCGGAGTATCGGGCCGGTCCCAGGCATCCTCCCGCGGCCACCACTTCGCCTCTTTCTCAGCCCAAGCCCGGTAGATCTGCGTGGCATCGAACCAGTCGCCGTGGTAGGCCTGGATGACCGCCGGCGCCGGGGTAGTGAAGCTGTTATCGGCCACACCCATATTCGGAGCATACCAGCGGTAGGCCAGAAGCTGCCCCGCTCCATCACCAATACAGCGGGCGATGATCTGCTTGGCGGCGGCAAGTGGATCGTGGCAGGCGAAGTACAATCCGGCGCTCGCATCGTAATAAGTCATCATCTGGAAGGTGCACCAACCGCCCGGATATGCCATGACGCTATCGATACCGGCGCGCAGGGGCGCGGGAAGCAGCATGCCGCTGCCTTGCGGCAGGAGCAGGTAATCGTCATCGGGAGACGAGCCGATGGGTCCCACGGCAACCTGGGGAAAGGTAACCTCACGCACGCTCCAGCCACGCTGCAGGCCGGACATCTCGAGGCTCCAGGCTGCGGCTGCATCATGAAGCGTTATCTTTACAAGGACATTAACGCTGCCGTATTCGGGAGGCAACTTCCAATACAGCTCCCCGGCGCCGAAGCTCGGTATACTGAAGCTGCCGCGGCCTTCGCACGCCGTAACATTCAGGCTGGTTCCATCCGGTCGCTGCAGCACCGCCTCCCACAGCGGGGGGGGCGACTCGGACAGCAACTCCTGCCCGGAGATGAAATCGATGCAACTGACGGGCTGCAGGTTGGCATCGGCGCCCGCGAAGGCCCAACCTACCGCGGAGTTGCTCAATAACGAAAGGACACCGCCTGATGCTTGCGTCAACAGGCGATCGGCATCCGCAACCGGTGCCCGCCTGCGCGCCAGCTCAGCAAACTGCCGGGTAAATGAAATGACACGCGGCAAGTCCGTCGTCTGCTTTGCCTGCCGCCGAGCCAGTTGCGCGAGCCACCGCCAATGCGACTGACGGGCTTTGGGTAGACCGGTTATCGCCTTATCCAATGTTTCCTGTTGATCGATCAGCGCGCTTACGGTCAGGCTGACCTGCGTCTCGGTATTCGCCTCAGTCGCTGCCCGGGCGAGTGTCGTAGCCATTTCATCTTCAGGCATACTACCGGCAAAGAGAACTACGTGGAGGTGGTCTTCGCGATTGCGCCACTCTACCCAGGGACCATGCAAGTACGCGCCGTATTCGCCGCGGCCGTCGTAAATCATGGCTTTGCCGCCGACAACGCTAAGAACGTTTCGCCCGTCGCTGAGACCGGCCCAACGGCTGGCCGCGTGGGCTTTCCGGTCGGATATCAACTTATCGACCGCCGCCGGATCGCCGGTCAGCCAGCGGTCGAAGGTGTCGTCATCGAAGTTGAACTCCCAGAGATGAAGCTCATTCCAGAGTTGAGATCGCTGTTGGCTGACGCGGGCGTCGATATGGATCAGCGGCGAACCGGCGTAATAAGTGAAGGTATACTCTGCGCGGGGGTTGGAGTCCGGCGCATGGCCGCGCTGCAGATAACGCGCCCTCACGCGCACAACGGCGCGCAGCGGCCCGCGGCTAAGCACCTCTATCGTCGGGTGGGGATCATCGCCGAGCCGGAAACCGCCGAGATCGGCGTCATAGATGCGGTCGTTGAGCTTGAAGGTCGTACAGGCTTTGCCGGTGGCGGCGAATTCCAGCCGGCTCGGCAGGCCACCAGAATGGTTCGAATCATGGGTTACGCGGTAATACTCATTGGCAAAGATTGCCGTTCCTTCAGCCTCCTCGACGCTCAATGCCGGGATGGCGGGAGGGGTAAAAGCGGGTTGCTCGGTGGTGAAGTAAACGCGCACCCGCTGCGGCGCGGAGGACGCCGGCAGCATAACCGTCAGCTCGCCCGCCGCCGCGCCGGGAGCCGCCGGGTCGAACTGGATGGGAAGGGGTTCCAGCTTGTCGCCGGTCAGCTCGCGGGCCGCCTTTATCGGTGCCGGCCGGTAATCTTTTAAGCCCAGTGCTTGCGCCACCGAGTCGAAATCAACGGCAAGGTTCACAGGAAAGGCCCGGCCAGCCACCCGCGGCGTTTCGGCCAGGATCAAGGCATAAGGAGGCTCCGCCGCGATCCGGTATGTAAATGCCATAAGCATCAACAAGACGAAAAAAATTAACCGGCATTCCGCCAAAATTATTCGTTTTATATCGGTCATGTGGCGCATTTTTGATCGGGTGCATTATATCCTTTCCCTGCATCCTGCCGCAGCAGGTCTTCAATGCCGGCAGGGCCGAAGGTGAACGATTCGAGCGGCGTGCCGCGATACGGCGCTTCAAAAGCATCTTTGGTGGTGCGGCTGGTTGCCAAACGTGCGATCAACTGCAAAGACGCTCCCTCGAATCGTCATGCAATCATTCCCGTAATTGTACCACAGTTGGCTTTCTTTGGAAATGCGGGAAATGCGGGACAGTTACCTATGTCCCTTATTATTAATCCGTTACACCCAGACAGCCGATTACTTTGGCAATGACAGCTTCACCTGCACCATGTTGCCCGAAATTCAAAGCAAATATTGTTCCTTGCCCAGCGTAGCCGAAAAGGTAAATTTCTGCTATCATTATCAGCGAGCTTCAGTCATTCGTCGGTCCGACCCTCCGGTATTCGAGAGGTCGAACTCATGCCGATATTCATGGAAAAGTGGCGCCGCTGGAGGCGGTTCATATGGCGGCGGGTCGATGTCACCGGCTTCGTCTTTCTCATGGTCGCGGTACTCACCATCGCGATCTTTGCCCTCACGCGCGACTCGCTGATCGTTTGCCTGCTCCTGCTGCTCCCCATTGCCCTGCTGGCCTTTTTCGGCGGATGGGGCGCCGGGCTGTTGAGCGCCATGGTGGCCGCTCTGTTGACCATGCCGTATCTCGGCGGCGCCCAATCGCTCGTCCAACCGCCTCTCCATCAATACCTTTGGAACGCGTTGAGCGCGTGCTATGTCATTTTCGGCGTGCTGGTCGGAATCCAGGGCGCCACCCTTCGCCGCCGGCGCATGATTGCTGAGGACGATATCGAGGAGAAACTGGCGGACGCCCGCGCCTCCGCCGAGCGTTATGAGGCAATGCTGGAGGAGATGAGCGAAGGACGCGAATATCTGGCGCGCATGAATGAAGAGCTGGCTATCCTCAACACCATCGCCACCGCGGTGAACAGCTCGCTGGACGTCAAACAGGTGCAGCTTACCGCCATCACCCACCTCGGTTCGCTGCTCAACGTCGATGAAGCGCTGATCTATTGGATCGATGACGGCGCCGACCGCTTCGTGCTTCTCGCCGCTCGGCCTTTCTCCGATGAGCAGGTTGCCGCCGCCCCACCGCTGCCGCTGGATAAAGGCTTGCTGGGCCGGCTGGTGAAAAGCCAGCGCGCCGTGGCGATAAGCGAAGCCACCCGCGACCTGGATACCCGCCCGCCGCTGATGAGCGGCGAAGTGAAAAGAGTCATTGCCATTCCACTGCGCACACGCTCGCGCCTCTTCGGCGCGCTGCTGCTCGGACGTAAAAGCGGCCGCAGCTTTTCCGAGGACGACGAAAAATTCCTCGGCTCGGTAGGCCGCGTGCTCGCGCTCGCCATCGAGAACGCTCGCCTCTTCAAGCAGACGCAGGAGTTATCCCTGGTGGATGAGCTGACCGGATTGGCCAACCGCCGCATGTTCAACCTTCACCTGTCCGCGGAGATCAACCACGCGCGGGTGACCGGCGAGCGGCTGTGCCTGATCATGTTCGACCTCGATCGCTTCAAACTGGTCAACGACCGCCATCTGCACTCTACCGGCGACCTGGTGCTGCGCTGGTTCGCCAGGCTGGCGCAGGAAGACATGCGCGGCAGCGACCTGTTCTGCCGCTACGGCGGCGATGAGTTCACGCTGATTGCGCCCGATCTGACGCTGGCCGACGCCGCCGCCGTCGCCCGGCGCGTCTGCCGCCACGTGGCGCATACCCCATTCATGAAGGAGGACGGCGAGCAAATCGCCGTCACCGTCAGCGCCGGCGTCGCCGACTTGAGCGCCGGAGTCACTACTGCCGATGCGCTGGCCGCCGCTGCCGACCAGGCGCTCTACGCGGCCAAGGAAGCGGGCCGCAACCGGGTGGAAGTCGCCGCCCCCGCGGTGATGGCGCGGGCGTGACGACGCTTCTCCTCGCTCTCCGGGACGAAACAGGCTATAATTAAGATCGTCCGGTTCACCGAAAATCGCTGGGAGCGCGGACCTCCGAGTCCGCGAGTGTGATTGTCACGCGCGGAATCGGAGGTCCGCGCTCCCAACGGAACCCGGGCAAAATCCACGATCAAATACGGAGAGAGAGACATGCGGATACCAATTGCATTGGAACTGTATTCCGTCCGCGACGACCTGCGGCAGGATGCGTGCGGTACGTTGAAGGCGGTGGCCGACATGGGTTATGCCGGGGTGGAGTTTGCCGGCCCGCCGGCACACTCCGCGTCTTTCCTGCGCGGCCTGCTGGAGGAGGTTGGCCTGGCGTGTTGCGGCTGGCATACCTCCTTTGATATGGTGCGGGAAGACAAACTGGAAGCCACCATCTCCCTGAACAGGGAGGTCGGCAACCGGCGCATCATCGTGCCCGGCTTGCCCGCCGACCGCGTGGGCACGCGGGCGAAGTGGCTCGAAATGGCGGAATTCTTCAATCGACTGGCCGATAAGCTGGCTCCCTACGACATGGTGACCGGTTACCATAATCACAACACGGAATTCACCCCGCTGGACGGCGAAAATCCGTGGGACACCTTCTTCAGTAATACCGACCGGCGCGTCATCATGCAGCTCGACACCGGCAACGCCGTCTCCGGCGGCGGCGATCCGGTGGCCATCTTGCGGAAATATCCGGGCCGCGCCCGCACGGTCCATCTGAAACCCTACGCGTCCTCCGCCGCCCGGATCGACCCGCAAAAGGGCTTCCGCGCGCCCATCGGCGAAGACGAATCACCCTGGGCCGACATCTTCGCCGCCTGCGAAACAATCGGTGGCGCCGACTGGTATATCGTCGAATACGAGAGCGACGCCTACCCGCCGTTGGAAGCGGTTAAGCGCTGCCTGGACGGTTTGCGGGCAATGGGAAAATAAAAAATCACTGAAAAACCGCTGATTTGCGCTGATCTGCGGTGATCTGCGCTGATCCGCGGTGATCGGGAAGACAGGCTCCGGCGAACGGGGTATACTGATCAGGAATTATGCCAGCTCACCTTCCGCCGGATCATCTCGGTTTATACATTCACGTCCCGTTTTGCGCGCGCAAGTGCCGCTACTGCGACTTCCCCTCCCGCCCGCTGGGCGGCGACCGGGAGATCGTCGAGCATTATCTGCGGGCGCTGGCGCGCGAGGCGGCCTTGCGCCGGCGCGAAATCGACCGGCCCGTGCATAGCGTATATATCGGCGGGGGCACGCCGACCATGCTGGCGCCGGCGGAGCTGGCCCGGCTGTGGGATGAGGTTGTCGCCTCGTTCCCGCTGTTGCAAGATGCCGAGGTCTCGCTGGAGGCTAATCCGGGCACGCTCACCGCGGAGCATACGGAGATGCTGGCCGCCTTGCCTGTCACGCGGGTCAGCCTGGGCGCGCAGAGCTTCTTGCCGGCGGAGCTGGCCATGCTGGGGCGCCTCCACACGCCGGAGGACGTGGAGGAGAGCGCCGGCTTGCTGCGCGCGGCGGGCGTTCCGGCATTGAACCTGGACCTGATGTATGGATTGCCCGGACAGACGGTGGCGGGGTGGGGCGAGTCATTACGGCTCGCGCTGGCACTGCAACCGGAGCATTTGTCCTGTTATTCGCTCATTATTGAAGAGGAAACTCCGTTAAAGGCGGAAATCGCGGCAGGACTTTTAACACTGCCCGACGAAGAAGAGGAAGCAGGTATGACGGCGCTGACCGCGCGTTTGACGGCGGAGCACGGTCTGGCGCGTTATGAAGTATCCAACGCCGCCCGTCCCGGCAGCGAATGCCGGCATAATCTGGGGTACTGGCTGAGTCGCGATTACCTCGGACTCGGCCCGTCCGCGGTGTCGTGCATCGGCGGGCTGCGCTGGCGCAATGTGAACGGCGCCGGCGATTATGCCGAGCGCATCGCGGGCGGCATGCCGGCAGTGAGTTTCACCGAGCGGCTGTCCGGGCAGTCCCGCCTGCTGGAGCACGTGATGCTCGGGTTGCGGCTGTGCGAAGGTTTCGACCTGGCGGCGGCGGAAGCGGAATGCGGGTGCGAGCTGCGGTCCGGCTCGCTCGGCGCGTTGATCGACGGTGGATTACTCATGCGGAATGGAAACCGGCTCTGCCTTACGCCGGCGGGTTATCCCCTGGCCAACCAGGTAGTAGCGCGGTTGATGGTGAATGCGGATCGGCCCGCGTGACGGGCCGGCAGGTTACAGAAAAGGGAGGACAACATGAGCCGATATTGCCTCTTCCTGCTCGGAGTGCTGCTCGGTCTCTACGGCCAGGCGGCGTGGGCGGTGGAAGATATCTCGGTCCTCTACAACAGTGAAAAGGATCTCCCCCGGAGCATCGCCATGGGCTTCTGGGGATATCGCCCGGTCAACCTTACGGAAGGCAATCCCTTTGTGCCCTTCCGGCTGGCAGCCAATCGGCGATATTACGGCTTGAGGATCCAAACGCTGGGACGGTATCAGGGAGTGCGCTTCGATTTTCGCGAGCCGCTGGATATCGCTGACTTCTGCGACGATAAGGATGTTTTTCTCGAAATTCATCTGCGCTCGACTTCGCAAGGCGCGGCGCAAATCCCCGCCATGCCGGTCGCGCCTCCGCCAGTCCAGATGTATCCGCCCGGAATGACGCAGCCCGGTGTCTACCCGCCCGGAGCCGTGACACCTCCCGGCGCGATGCTTCCGCCCGGCGCGATGCTTCCTCCCGGCGCTATGCTTCCGCCCGGCGCTATGCCTCCCCCCGGCGCCATGGGGGCCGGAGAGGGTGATGTTCCGCTAAGCAGATTCGATCCCAATGCGCGATGGACCCCCCCGCCTATGCCGGATGGCAGCGGCGGAATCTACGCACCGCCGCCCATGCCGGATGGCAGCGGCGGAATCTACACGCCGCCGCCCGTAACCGGCCCACCGGGAATAAGGACGACTATGCCGCCGCGCACGGCGGATATCCTTCCCGCCGAGTTCGGTGCGGACAGCGAGCGAAGAACGCTGTCCGTTCCACTGCCCCAGCTTAAAAATATCCGCATTACCTTCTACACGGATAAGGGGGTGGGGATGCTGATAGTGACGCCCGATCAGTTCTACCCGAAGGAGGAAGTGAATCAGTTCTGGGTGCGCATCGGCATTCCACTATCCCAGGTGCAGCCGGACAACGCCATCGGCGGCAAGCTCTACCGCATGGTGATTTCATCCGACGAGCCGGCGGAGTTTCTGGTGGGACGACTGGCCTTCGTGCGCGACAGCGAGCCAATCGAGGCAAACATGCTCATCTTCCCGCCGTTCCTTGAGGCGAAAAAGAGCATCTTCTTGCGAGCTAACGTGACCGCCGGCCTGACGCCCTACGAGGTGAAATGGGATTTCGATACCGAACCCGATAATGTCACGGTCGATGCCGTCGGCGAGCGGGTTACCTATACTTATCCCGCCGAAGGCGTATACACCATCACCTGCACGGTAAGCGACAAAACGGGCGCGAAACCGCCGGTTACCTCCGTCATGGGCGTGAAAATCAGCCGCCCGCTGGAAGAATAGGAAGAATATTGACATTCGGCGGGTGGCGGTTCGGGTATAATTACCGATAATCTTTCAGCAGGAGGTAATCGATAATGTCGCGATTTCTCGCATTATCGGCGATTATGCTCTGCGGCGTATTGGGAGCGCTGGCGCAGGCGACCGTTATCCCGCCGCAACGCACCATTACCGTCACCGGTACGGCGCAGATTCAAGCCGCGCCGGACCTGGCGCTGGTGGTGGTAGCGGTGCAGACGCAGGCGGAGAAACTGGCTTCCGCCGTCGAGGCAAACAACACGGCGGCAAACCAGGTGGTGCAGACCATCAACAACCTGCGCATCACGCGCCTGACGATCCGCACGCTCGATTTTAACGTGCAGCCGATCTATCAGCGGATGCCGCCGGAAACGCCGGCAACCACCCCGCCTAAAATCATCGGCTACCAGGTGATCGACCGGCTCGAAGCGCGCATACCGGGGGCGACTTCCGCCGCGCTTTCCTCGGCGGTGAGCCGCGTGGTCGATGCCGCGCTCGATGCCGGCGCCAACCGGGTGGACAGCATCCAGTTCACGCTGGAGGATATGACCGCGGCCAACAACCGGGCGCTGGTGCAGGCCGTCAACAACGCGCGCTCTACTGTCCGGGCGCTGGCCGATGCCGCCGGCGTGCAGATTGTCTCGCTGCAATCGCTAACGCCGCAGCCGTCCTATCAGCCGGTTCCATATCTTGCCCGCGCGGATATGGCCGCCTCCGCCCCGCCAATTATCGCCGGTCAGTTGACGATCCAGGCGACGGTGACTGCGGTATATACGATAAGGTAAGCTCACAAACCCGCGTTTTTATGTTATACTTGGGTGTTGGATAATCATATGCCTACACCCAAGGTCGCCATAATCGACGCATACAGCTTACTCTACCGCGCCTATTTCGCGCTGCCGCCGTTGACGAACAAGCAGGGCGAGGTGACGAACGCCGCCTTTGGCTTCACCACCATGCTGGTCAAGCTGCTGGACGAGCAGCAGCCGGACTACCTGGTGGTGGCAATCGACATGCCTGCCGCTACCTTCCGCCATGAAGCCTTCGAGGAGTATAAGGCCCACCGCAAGCCCATGCCCGACGATCTGCGCCCGCAGGTGGAGATGATGCGGGAGATATTGGAAGCGATGCGGGTGCCCGTCTTCGGCGTGTCGGGTTTCGAGGCGGACGACGTCATCGGCTCGCTGGCCTGCCGCGCGGCGGCGGAAGGCATGAACGCGCTGATCGTCACCAGCGACCGCGATGCGCTGCAATTGGTAGATGGCAACATCCGCGTGCTCGCCAACAAAAAGGGCATCAGCGAGACGGTGCTCTACGACCGGCAGGCGGTGATCGATCGTTATGGTGTGAACCCGGAGCAGCTTCCCGACGTGAAGGCCCTTACCGGTGACTCATCGGACAATATTCCCGGCGTGCCCGGCATCGGCGAAAAGACGGCCGGCAAGTTGATCGCGCAATACGGCTCGCTGGAAAACCTGCTCGATCATCTGGCTGAGGTGAAAGGCAAGGTCGGCGAGGCGCTGGCAGCCCATACCGAGCAGGCGATTGCGTCGAAATACCTGGCTGCCATTCATTGCGATTTACCGCTGGACGAGCTGGACTGGGAAAGCTGCCATCGTCAACCCTGGGATCGCAAGAAGCTGCTCGAGCTGTTCCGGCGCCTGGATTTTCGCAGCCTGCTCTCCCGGCTGCAGGCCCCGGAGAAGGTTGAAGTTGCGGAAGATACCGCGCCGCCGGCGCCGACGCGCCTGCTGTGCGACCCAATGGAGATTGAAGAGACCGCGCGCGAGCTGCGGGCCGCCGGTCGCTGCGCCATCGTGCCGGTAGCCTCCGGACCTGATCCGCTGCGCGACCGACTGGTAGGGCTTGCCTTCTCCGCGCACAACATGCATTTTTACGCGCCGCTGGAAGATCCGCCGCCGGAGCAGGCGAACCTGTTCGACGGCGAAGAGCAGCCCGTTGACACCGGCTGCCTGCGCGCGCTGGCGCCGCTGCTGGAGAGCTGCGAGCTGAACATAGTCGGCCACGACGTAAAGGCGCTGCTGTTGTGGCTGCGCGGGCGGGGAGCGGCGCTGCACGGCATACTTTTCGACACGCTGCTGGCGAGCTATCTGATCGACCCCACCAGTAAGCACGGCGTGGGCGACCTGGCGCTGGATTTCCTGTCGCAAAACATGGAAATCCCCGACCTGGCCGCGCTGTGGCGGGCGGGCGACGAGGAGGCGCTGGCGACGGCGGCCGGGGGAACGGCGCAACTGCTTCGCCGGCTGGAGACGCCGCTGCGCGTGAGAATGGACGAATACGAGCTCATGCCGCTGTTCCGCGACGTGGAGATGCCGCTTGTTACGGTGCTCGCGGATATGGAATGGCACGGCATGAAGCTCGACCTGGAACACCTGGACGACCTCGCCGCGGAGATGGGCAAGGAACTGCACCAGGTGGAGGGCGAGGTATACCGGTTGGCCGGCGAGGAGTTCACCATCAACTCGCCCAAGCAGCTTCAGTGCATTCTCTTCGACAAGCTGAAACTGCCGCGGGGAAAAAAGACGAAGACGGGGTATTCCACCGATGCCGAGACGCTGGCGGGGCTGGCGGAACAGCACGAGATCGTGCGTCAAATTCTCGCCTATCGAGAAGTCGCCAAGTTGAAGTCCACTTATGTGGACGCATTGCCGCGGTTGGTTGACCGGCAGCATCGCATTCACACCCATTTCAACCAGGCGGTGACCGCCACCGGGCGGTTGAGCAGCAGCGACCCCAACCTGCAGAACATTCCCATCCGCACGGAGGAGGGGCGGCAAATTCGCGCCGCGTTCATTCCGAGCGAGCCTGAGTGGCAACTGCTGGCCGCGGATTACTCGCAGATCGAGCTGCGCGTGCTGGCGCACATCACCGGCGATTCGGAATTGATCGAAGTCTTCCGCCGTGGCGAGGACTTGCACACCGCTACCGCCTGCCGCGTATTCGGCGTGGCGCCGGAGGCGGTGACGCGCGACATGCGGCGCATGGCGAAGATCGTCAATTTCTCCATCCCCTACGGCACTACCGCCTTCGGGCTCGCGCAGCAGTTGGGTTCTTCCCGTGAAGTGGCGGACGAGCTGATGCGGACCTACCTGGCGCGCTTCCCCGGGGTGGCGGATTATATGAAGGAGATTGTCGAGCGCGCGCGGCGCGAGGGCGCCGTCACCACGCTGCTTAAGCGCCGGCGACCGCTGCCCGACTTGCGGGCTCCCTCTCCGCCGGTGCGGCAGGCAGCCGAGCGCACCGCCATCAATACCCCCATTCAAGGCAGCGCGGCGGATATCATGAAGCTGGCCATGCTGAAGCTGGATGAAAGCCTGCGCGCCGGCGGGCTGCGCGCCCGCCTGCTGTTGCAGGTGCATGACGAAGTGGTGCTGGAAACGCCGGTCGAAGAAGTGGACGCCCTGTGCGACCTGGTGCGCGCCGCCATGCGCGGCGCCTTCCCGCTGATCGTGCCGCTGGAAGTGGAAGTCAAACTCGGTCCCAACTGGCGCGACGTATCCCCGCAGGTCGAAGATATACCGGTGGTGGGGAATGGATGACAGTGAGACAAACAGGCAAATGAAGTAAGTTGCCTATGAACCATTTTGGTTCACAGATGAGCATGAAAACATCCTATTTTTATAGGAGACAGACACCTATTTATTGCCACCCAGGTCCTGATCTCCCTGATATACAAATTCGGGTAAAATACGGGGACACCATAATGGGGAGTAATTGCAGAATTAACGAGATTAGCGCCTTCCACTTTAACGATAAGTAAACCCGGAAAGAGACCGATCATGTTTCAACCGTGCAAATACTAAACAGCTGAATTATGCAATTACCCCCATGGTATCTCCGAATTAGATCTCTGATCTGCGGAGATCTGCTCACTTACCCATTGGTTCCCTCTCCGGCGCGAATCCGCGGCGCATGGTGTTTTCCGTCACCGTGCGCGGATCCATAAATTGAAGCAGGTAGTCCGGCCCGCCGGCCTTCGAGCCGATCCCCGACAGATTGAAGCCGCCAAACGGCTGCCTGCCCACGATGGCGCCGGTAATTTTACGGTTCAGGTACAGATTCCCCACGCGGAAAGCCCGGCGGGCTTGCTCGAGGTGCGCGGGAAGGCGGGAATACACCCCGCCGGTGAGAGCATAATCCGAATCCAGCGCAATATCCAGCGCCCGGTCGAAATCCTTCGCCCGGATGACCGAGAGAACGGGTCCAAATATCTCCTCCCGCGCGATGACGGCATCCGGCGGCACATCGGTGAAGATGGTTGGGCCAACGTAATACCCCTCGTCCGGGCTCGGTTCGTCCCGCCGCAATGCAAGCGTTGCTTCGGACATCCCAACATCGATATAGTGCAATATTTTTTTCATTGCCCGCTCATCGATGACCGGTCCCATGAAATTGCCGGGCGCTTCGGGCGGGCCGATGGTCAGGCCGCGCGCGGCCTCTACGAGGCGCGCCACGAACCGGTCATACACCGGCTCCAGCACGATGGCGCGCGAGCAGGCGGAGCATTTCTGCCCCTGGTAGCCAAAGGCGGAATGCGCGACGCCGAGCACCGCTTCGTCGAGATCGGCGTCGCTGTCCACGATGACAGCATTCTTACCGCCCATTTCCGCGATGACTTTCTTCAAATGCCGCTGTCCGGGCGCCAGTTCGGCAGCCAGCCGGTTGATGCGGCACCCCACCTCGCGCGAGCCGGTGAAGGCGATCAGGTGTACCTGCGGATGGATCACCAGAAACTCGCCCACCTCCTCGCCCGGGCCGGGGAGGAAACTCAACACGCCGTCGGGCAGGCCGGCGCGCCGCAGTATATCCGCGAAGCAGGCTGCGATTACCGGGGACTGCGAGGCTGGCTTCAGGATGGCGGTGTTGCCGGTAACGAGCGCGGCCGATGTCATGCCCGCGCAGATTGCCAGCGGGAAGTTCCATGGCGGGATCACCACCGCCACGCCCTTCGACTCGTAAAAATAGCTGTTGGTCTCCCCCGGAACGGCGCCGAGCAGGCGAGGCTCGGCGAGGCGCTCCATTTCATCAGCATAATAATTAAGGTAGTCGATCGTCTCGCAGACGTCGGCGTCCGCCTCGCGCCAGTTCTTGCCGACCTCGTATACTTCCAGCGCGGCCAGATCGTCGCGCTCGTCCTCCAGCAGTTTTGCCGCCCGGCGCATTATTTCCGCGCGCTCTGCCGCCGGAGCGCCGCGCCACCCCGGCAGCGCCGCGCGGGCGGCCTGCACGGCCCGCTCCGCTTCCTCCCATCCGGCGGAGGCGACGCGGCCCACCACCTGCGCGGGACGGGCCGGATCGATGGAGACGATCTCCCGCCCGGTGGTTACCGTTTGGCCGCCAATTACGATAGGATATTCTTGCCCGAGCCTTGCCCGAGCTCGTTCGAGGGCTGATTGCATGCGCTGGCGATCGGTAACGAGAGAGAAATTCCGTTCCGGCACATTCCGAAAGCCCGCTTCCGCCACCCCGACCGTTCCGCCGATTATTTCACCGCCGGCATCCTCCGCCGGGTTGCGCAGCAGTTGTTCCGGCGCCACTCCTTCGTTGAAGCCCTGGCGCAGAAATGACGTATTGGCGGTGTTCTCCAGCAATCGCCGCACCAGGTAGGCCATACCCGGGATCAGATCGCCGAAGGGGGTGTAGACGCGCAGACGCCGCCCCAGCGCCAGCACGGCATGCTTGAGCTGATCGCCCATGCCGTAGAGCATCTGAAATTCCACCGCGTCGTCCGGCAGGCCGCGCGCCTCCGCCCCCGCCATGACGGCGGCGATGCCGCGCACGTTATGCGACGCCGCCGCCAGGTTCACCAGCGGATAGCCGTCCAGCAGCAGGCCGGCCATGCGCTCGAAATTGGCATCGGTATCGACTTTTCGGGTGAAGACCGGTATCGGCCAGTTGTGCTGGCGCGCGATGATCGTCTCGTAATCCCAGTAGGCGCCCTTCACCAGGCGGATGGTGATGGGCGCGCCGCGCGCGCGCAACAGCTCGATCAGCTCGGCGGCGTCCCGCTCGCTCTCGCGCAGGTACGCCTGCAGCACGATGCCGAGATGCGGCCAATCGCGATACGCCGGTTCCATGAGCAGTTCGCGGAAGACTCGCAACGTCAGATCCTTAATGGCGTAATGCTCCATATCGAAATTGACGAAGGCTCCGCGCGCCTTCGCCAAATCGAGGATGGGACGCAGGCGGGTTTTGATATCTTCCGCGCTGCCGTCCGGGTCGGCCGGCTCGAGACGCGGGGTGAGGGCGGAAAGCTTGATGGAGATGTTGACACGCGGCACGGGCTGCCCGCCGGCCATCTCCATCTCCGGCAGGCCGTGCCAGCTTTTTGCCTCCGTCGAAAGGCCGTCGATGAGGTTGAGATACTGCCGCTGACAGGCTGCCGCCTCATTTTCGCTGACCGTCACCTCGCCGAGGATATCCATGGTGAAGGTCATCCGGTCCTTGCGCAGGCGCTTCACCGCCTCCGCCGCCTCCCGCACGTCGGCGCCGGCAATGAAGCCGCGCGCCATGCCGCCGATCTGCCCCTTCATGGTGGCGGCCAGCGCGTGCCCGGCCAGCCGGTTGCCGGCGGCCAGCTGCAATCCTTTCTGCCCGATTTCACCGAGCAGGGGAAAATGCACTCCCGGCGCACCCAGGTATTCCCGCAGATGGGCAAGCACGTCGTCGTCGCCGGCGAGGGTGGGCAGCACATCGACGAAGCGGAAAAGCTGCGCCTTGAACAGCTCATCCTTCATCGCCCATTCCATCAGCCGCGTGTCGAGATCGTGCCGCGACAATCCTCGATGGCGCCGGGCCGCCTCGGTAAACAGGCTCATGCCAATCTCGCGTATGCGCCCCTCCAGCGACCCTTCACCCATGACCGGCTCCTCCCGCAAAGCGAATGCTCCGCATGTGAGTCTACCGGAGATCGGCAGGAACTAGACAACCGTTTTGTCGCAAGTTGATGAAATATGAAAATTACGAAACAAACCCACTATGGAGTGGCGAGTATTCCACATTATCCATCCGCAGGCTTACGCACAGGGGGGCATTATCAATCATTCACTTTTCTTCTGTGCCTAACGCCGTAATTTCATCGAGGGTCATACCGGTTACTTCAGCGATCATATCGGCAGGTATACCCTTGCGCAGGGAATTGAGCGCGGTTTCTCGCAGCGCTTCCGTTCGGCCTTCCGTTCGGCCTTTCTCAATTCCGATAGCCTCACCTTTCTCAATACCGATAGCCTCGCCTTCCTCTCGCCCTTTCGCTTCAGCGGTCCTCAATTCTTCAATATCATCCCGGCGCGCCTTCAACTCGGCCTCATAAATCTCCCGTTCCTGTTCGGTGAACGAGATTTGATTCAATTTCTCTACCGCTTTCACCAATGCCGGATCGTCGAGCACTGCCGGCGGAAGGGCGTTCTTTTTCAGTTCGTGGGCTTTATTCATAAAGGCGATCCAGCGGTCCAGCAGGGTGCGCGCTTCGCTCCACTCCTTGTGAAATTTGCGCATTTCGATGAAATAGAGCTGCTGGTAACTCAAATGCTCCAGGTATTCATCCGTCT
>Ga0172369_10001082_pt1 | contig 39978 bp, 27 predicted proteins | sample LakKiv25m_FD_114539 | JGI IMG/M metagenome (GOLD analysis project Ga0172369, IMG submission 114539) | Freshwater microbial communities from Kabuno Bay, South-Kivu, Congo - kab_022012_11.25m | ecosystem: Environmental > Aquatic > Freshwater > Lake | place: Democratic Republic of the Congo... | reverse complement strand
ATAATTTGAATAATTGAATAATTTTTTGCATTTTAGAACTTGATATTTAAAGGATATTTATTGGGTTCTTGATATCCTTCAAGAAATGATTAAATAATTGAATTTTTAGAACCCACCTTAAATATTTAATTAAAATGTATAGAATTAAGGAAGTCATGAAAAACAGATTATTTTTATTTATTTTAAGTTTTGTTTTATTTTTTAGTAACATTACTTATAGTCAGGTTCTAAACAGACACGTTGTCGGTGCTGGTGGAAGAACTATCGAGAGCAACGGCATAAGGATCAATTGTACTATCGGACAGACTCACATTGGTTTGTTAAAACCAGCCGCTGAAAATATCATCCATGGTGTCGGGTATTGGTATTCTGCTGGTTATATTATGAATAATCCCAGTTCTGTTAGTGTAGTAATGATACCAAATCTTTCTGCGGAAATTGGCACTCATGTAACTGTACCTTTGATTTTGAAGGAATCAAGGTATAATGATATGATTAATCCAAGGAATTTTACTGCTAAAATCAGATACAACATGACTGTTTTGCAACCTGTCGGTAAATCCCCTAAATGCAATGTATCGAACAATGACGATTGTATTGTAACTGTCGAAGGAACTATGCCTGATTCCGCAGGAGTAATGGCTAACATTGATTTTCTTGTAAGATTGGGAAGCGTTGATAATTCTCCATTAGTCATAGATACTTTTTATTGGAACGGTAATAACGATGTCTTAATATTAAAGCAGGATGGTGATATTGAAGTTCTGGGAATTTGTAAAGAAGGCGACACAATAAGAACAGTTAAAAAATCAGTTATTGCAGGTTTACAAGCAAGCTATCCTGATCCTGCAAATGATCAGACTCTCATTAATTATAGTTTAAGTGAAAATGGATTTACAAAAATTTCACTAAGCAATAATTTAGGCAGAGAAATCCTTGTTGTTTTCGAAGGAGATGCTCAATCAGGAAAACATAGCACACTTGTTGACTTAACTAACATATCAAGTGGATTATATTACATCAACCTCATAACTCCAACTGAGAGGTTTAGCAGAAAATTATTAATTCAAAAATAAATTATTTAAATGAAAAATTGTTTGATAAGTAAAAGTTTAAGATTATTTTTAGTTGTTAGCATTATATTATATATATCTTTTTCTAATGTACTTTCTTCACAGGAAATTGCAAGGTATTCCGATACACTTCAGATTGAACAAATGTCTGATTATCCGAATATTTGGGGTGTAGGTATAGTTGGGGGAATGTTATTAAATAATCATTATGTTGATTTTCATGCTCTTCCCAACGTTCCAAGTTGTTGTCCCGATTATAAAACCGGATTTGGAGTGAACTATTCATTAGGAACTTATTTTGATTATAAACTTCCCTCTGCCATTAATTTATTTGCAGAAGTCAGAGTATCGTATTCGAATATAGGCGGAACAATTAAAGCTGAAGAAAAAGAGTTAATGTTTAAGAGTCCGACTGAATCGGCATTAGGCACGATTGAACATACCATAAATACATCAATTAATACTTTTTCGCTTGAACCAGTTCTTATGTATTCACTATTCGAAAATGCATATTTACATCTTGGTATGTCGTATAGTCTAATTACAAATACTTCTTTTGAACAAAAGGAAATACTAATTGAACCAAAGGACCTGACTTTCGAGAACGGCAGTAAAATCAGGATGAATTATGGCGGAAAAATCCCGGGCGTTACAAATCATTTTTCATCATTAGTAGGCGGTTTCAACTATGAATTTCCACTTAACAATAGTAAAAAATGGTTTTTAACTCCTGAATTTTTTTTGATTTATGATATGAATGATATTATTCCTAAGGAAAAATGGAAGGTGCTTTCCTACAGAATGGCTTTAGGAGTTAACTTCAGACAAAGCTTAGAGTTACTCAAAAGATTTGAGCAGTATGAAAGAATTGATACCGTTAAAATTGAATTACCTCAAATTGCTACTGCAAAATTTATTTATGGTCAGCCAAAAATATATTATGATTCTTTAAGGGTAAAAAATGTTTTAACCATTAAGGAAAATTATTTAAGAACTGACACTCTTTATTATCCTCCTGAATATGTAATGACCGGTTCACTTAAAATAACCGCTCTGGAGGATAACGGAAACGAAATTCAATCACCCGATATAAGAGTTGAGGAATTTCTGTATAACAAAATGAAGCCTCTTTTAAATTATATTTTCTTCGATTCCAATTCTTCAATACTTCCTGATAGATATAAATTATTAACAAAGGAAGAATCAAATGAATTCACACTTAATAAGGCATTTACAAAAGAAGAACTGGGATTTTACCACAATATATTAAATGTTATTGGATTGAAGCTAAGACAAAATCAGGACGCAAACATAACATTAATCGGTCACAATTGTAATATGGATATTGAAAAAAACAACTTAATCTTGTCTCAAAATCGTGCCCAGGCAGTTAAGGATTATTTAACTAACATTTGGCAAATAAATCCAAATAGAATTACTGTCAAAGCTCATAACCTACCTGAAACTGCATCTAACAACAGAGCTGTCGAAGGTCAGCAGGAAAACAGAAGAGTGGAAATCGTTTCTGAAAACTTTAGAATCACTTCTTCGCTTATTGCAAGAGATACGGTCTTGGAAACTACTTTCATTGATAAAAATGATTCTGAAATGAGAAAATTAAATTTCGGCGGTTTCAGAATTTATACAGCGGTTAATTCAGAAAGGGAAATCAAAGATTGGAAAGTTACTCTCGTTCAGGGCAAGGACACGCTAAAGTCATTCAGCGGCACGGGGAATATCCCTCCGTATCAGGATTGGACAATCAAATCTGATATTAATACTTCTGAACTTTTATCAAAACCAATAAATATTATTTTAGCAGCTTCTGATATTAACAATAAACATGTTTCACTTCAGGAAACACCTAAAGTTCTTGCCAAGACCATTGCATCAAAAAGACAAAACCGAGAGTCCGATACAAAGAAAGACAGCTACAGTATGATGCTATTCGAATTTGCTTCTGCAAAATTCACTGAAGAAAACAAGGATTTCCCAAATATCATCAGGCGTTTGCTGAAACCCGTTTCAAAAGTTACGGTTATCGGATATTCTGACAGTTATGGTGACGATGCCTACAACTTAAAACTTTCTGCGCAAAGAGCTGATGCAGTAGCTAAAGCGATAAATCATCCCAATATATCGAGCAAAGGACTTGGTGAATCAATCTTGCTTTATAGCAATGACACACCTGAAGGAAGGTTCTATTGCAGAACTGTTGATATAATTTCTGAAACTCCAATTCATTGGTAAGGTGATTTGTGGAATCGGATTTAAATGACAGTCTGACAGGAAAGAGAATAATTGCTATTGATTACGGTCTAAAGAGGGTAGGTCTTGCTATTTGTGATGAATTGCACATATCCATTACTCCGCTAAAAGTCTTACAAACCGATTCTGATAAATTTTGGGATGAACTGATGAACACGATTAGGCACGAAAATGCTTCTGCAATTGTTATCGGCATTCCTGAAAGACTTGACAATCAAAAGACTGAAGTTATTTTGAAAATCGAAGAGTTTATTTCTGATTTGAAGGGGAAATCATCCCTTGATATTTATGAGTTCGACGAATCATTTTCGACAAAAAGAGCTTTGGAGACAATGATATCAATTGGAAAGTCAAGGAAGAAACGCTCAAAAAAAGGTTCTAAGGATAACATTGCAGCCGCAATTATTTTGAGGGATTTCCTCGATGAGCTTGATTGATTCAATATTTATCGAGCAATAACGTTTCTCGAAAATATTTAACTGATTAATGTTTTTTAAGATAATAAATGAAAAGGATTTTTAAAAAATTATATATAATTACTGATCTATTTTTCCTGTCTTTCTGCTTCGCATTTCTTTTTGCAAGCACAGAAGTAACCGCTCAGTATTCACAACAAAATGACAAAATGAATTATCTCAATCTTGGTAAAAAGTTTTATGCTGAAGTTCATTTTTTACCCGGCGAATCAGAGGATTCAATTAATGTTCTGGCATTTTTCAGATTTACTTATGATATGATATCTTTTGAAAAATCAGGTATCTTCAATATATCGCAGAATAATTTCTATTCAATTCCAAAGATTGATTTGGAATTCAAAGACTCCGAGGGAATAATAAGACACCGGGAGTTATGGCAGGATACGATTTTCTCAGACAATTTTGAAAAGACCATTTCCAAATCCGACTTTATTTATGCTTGTCTGCAAACCAAATTAATTTATAAAGATTACGAAATTGACATAAGATTGAGTGATAAAAACAATCAATTAATAAAGAAAATTTCTATCAGGGATAGTATTGAAAATTTTTATGATAAACCAAATATTGGACCACCGATTTTTACTGAAATTATTCAGAATGAAGAAAAACATTTTATCCCTTATGTATTAAAAAACAAGCTGGAGTTTTCATCCAAACATACGGGAATGCTTATACCTGTTTCATGCAAAAATGACTTTTCGAAATTCAGTTATATTTGTAAATTCATAGGACCAAAATCGAAAAATGAATTGAAGTGGAAGTCTGATTTTTATGTTAATTCGGTTGTAATTCCCGAGAAAAATTCAACAATTAATGTTTTTAAAAGCGGAATTGACCAGATTGAAATCACTACAAAATTATTGAAATCAGCAACAACAGGGCAACAGGACGAAAATATTCAAACAGAACCGGATGAAAGTAAAAAATTAAAATCAAAACTTCAAATCGGGATTTTACATATTGCATTACCACCTGAAGAAATGGTGCCTGGAGAGTATGAACTTCAACTTGTCGAATCGGAATCTGCCGACACAATGAAATATAAATTTGAAGTCATCTGGGAAGATATGCCAATAATCTTGCAGAAACCGAAGTACGCAATCGAGTCAATGTATTATATATTAACTGACGAAATCTATAAAAAAATGCTTGATGCAGACGATGACAACTTTTCAGAAGAAATTATCAATTACTGGAAAAAAGAAGACCCCAGTCAGTCTTCGGCTTATAATGAGTCAATGGCTGAATATTTTAAAAGAGTTGATTATGCTATCTTCAACTTCCGGACATTAAACGAATCCAATGGTGTCAAAACTGATAGAGGGAAGATATATATTCTCTATGGACCTGCTTCCGATATCGAAAGGAATCTTGCTGAAAACAAAGCTTTTGAAATTTGGAAGTATGAGCATTTGAAAAAGATTTTTATTTTTGAAACATTGGCAAATGATGTTTTCAAATTGGTTGATATAAAAGCATATTAGTCGTTTAAATCACTATGCTTTGGTTCCCAGTTCATTCCTTCACAGGGGATGTATTCAGTACTGACGTGTTCATCGAAAATCTTGCATAACTGACTGTTTGCTTCGAAATGTACACAGGACCCACATAAAGTTTCCTCCTGAAATTCCTTGATTCTTTCCTGAAATTTTCTGTACTGGTTCCATGCAGGAAAAGCGGCTCCGAACCAAATTGCAAAAAGCATTAACCACCAATGCTGACGCATTGACAAACTTTCAAGTAACAATGTAATAATTACTATCAAAAAGGCTGTACGCAACAGCACTCCCCAGATTATCGAACCTGTAGTAACCTTCGGCTCTCTGCTTTGACTGTCCTCTTTGGTAGGCAGTCGAAACATTAGTATATCGGATATTTTATCGAGCATAAATTTTATTATTATTATTTTTTCAATATTAACGAAAATGTTGATTAATAATTTAGTAAAAATTTATTCAGTAAAATAGTAAGTCCAATATCTTTCACCCCCATAATAAAATCGCTACAAACTTTATAAACTTTACAAAATGCTCAAACTTTCTTAAATTTGTAAGTTTTAATATTTTAACTTAACTCAAAAGGAATTTAATATGGCTTTTCCAAAAAGGACTTGCACTTGCGGTGAATTAAGAAATGAAAATGAAGGTTTAAATGTTGTTTTGAATGGCTGGGTTGCCGGTGTGCGTGACCTTGGTGGTCTGATTTTTATTGATTTGAGGGACAGATACGGCATAATTCAAATAGTAATTGAACCTGAAAATCGTCTCGATTTAGCAGAAAGAGCAAAAGAGCTGAAATCTGAATTTGTTATATGGGTAAAAGGTAAAGTTCGTTTACGCTCAAATCCAAATCCGAATATGCCGACAGGTTTGATAGAGGTTTTAATGGATGATTATGGTGTTTTAAATAAATCTCAGCTTCCTCCATTCGAAATTGACGATAGCATCGAGCTTCAGGAAGAAACCAGATTGAAATACCGCTACCTTGATTTGCGGAGACCATCTTTACAGAAAAATCTGATTTTGAGGAATGAGCTTTATCAGATTATGCACAAATATTACTACGAGAATAATTTTATCGAAGTAGAAACTCCATTCTTTATGAAGTCCACTCCCGAAGGAGCAAGGGACTTTCTCGTACCAAGCAGAATAAATAAAGGCAGATTTTATGCTTTGCCACAGTCACCTCAGCTATACAAACAAATTCTTATGATATCCGGATTCGACAGGTATGTGCAGATTGCAAAATGTTTTCGCGACGAAGATCTGCGAGCAGACCGCCAGCCGGAGTTCACACAGATAGACGTCGAAATGTCCTTTATTGATGAAGAGGATATTATTAAAATGACAGAGGGATTTTTCAAGGTTCTGTGGAAGGAAACAATTGGGGTGGATATTCAGATACCTTTCCGAAGAATGCCCTATAATGATGCAATGGAGAAATATGGAAGCGACAAACCGGATTTGAGATTTGCTATGGAGCTCAAAGATATTTCCGATTTAGTCAAAGATTGCGATTTCAAAGTTTTCACTGATGCTGTAAGCAATGGTGGCAAGGTTGCTGTGCTGAATGCAAAGGGTTGTGCAGAAACTTATTCAAGAAAAAAGCTCGATGAACTTACTGAGTTCGCGAAAAAATACGGAGCTAAGGGACTAGCTTGGATGAAGCTCGTTGATGGTCAGGTAAACTCTCCAATAGCTAAGTTTTTCAAAAAAGAAGAATTGGATGCGATTGTCGAAAGAACAGAAGCAAAAGACGGCGATTTACTCCTTTTTGGTTCTGATAAATGGACTACTTGCTATACTGTTCTTGGTGCTTTGCGTCTCGAGATTGCAAAACAAACAGGATTACTTGAAAGCGTAAAAGACAAATTTGCATTTCTTTGGGTTGTGGATTTTCCATTATTCGAATACGATGAAGAATCCAAAAGATTTGTCGCGATGCATCACCCTTTTACTTCACCGAAGCCGGAGGATTTGGAGTTCATTGATACAGAACCTGGAAAAGTTCGTGCCAGGGCTTATGACATTGTCGTAAACGGTGCAGAAGTAGGCGGTGGTAGCATAAGAATTCACGACACTGAAGTACAGCAAAAAATGTTCGGCTTGCTTGGACTTTCACAGGAAGAAGCAAATGCAAAGTTTGGCTTCTTGCTCGATGCCCTTAAGTACGGAGCACCGCCTCATGGAGGTATTGCACTCGGTTTGGACAGATTAGTGATGACGCTTGCAGGTACGGAAAATATTCGTAACGTAATTGCCTTCCCGAAAACCACAAGCGGTCTTTCGCTTATGGATGGTTCACCTTCGGCGGTGGATGAGGAGCAGTTGAAGGAGTTGGGGATAAATTTAGTGAAAAGTGAATAAAGAAAAGTGAAAAATGAATTAATATATTGAGCCACTATCTTCAGATAGTGGGGAAAAAGAATAACAGTTTGGGTTTAAGCCCGATATAATATAAATTATTTCATAGGTGCGGTATGAAAAATATTTTACTGATTCTTTTATTGTGTTTTGTTTTTGTGTCCTGCGGCACAAACCAAAAGAAGCCGCCGAGGGCAAAGAATGGTGTTCTCGACTTACGGAATTGGGATTTCGAGAAAGACGGCAACATCCGGCTCGACGGCGATTGGGAATTTTACTGGAAGCAATTTCTGACTTCTGAAGACTTCGACACTGTCAAAACTAAGCATTATATCTCTGTCCCAAAGCCATGGAATGATAACAAATGGGGTAAAGAAGAACTTGGATATGAGGGCTATGCGACATACAGATTAAGAATTTTAGTCAATGAAAAAATCAAAGACTTTGGATTGAAATTCCCTGACCAGGGGACTGCATTCGAACTATATCTTAACGATTCATTAGTCGGCAAGAACGGCAAAATCGGAAAATCGAGAGAAACATCGGAACCGAAATACAAACCGCTTTTAATTCCATTTGAAAGAATAGGAGATACAATTACACTTGTCTGCAAAGTTTCGAATTATGATTTTCATTTTGGTGGGATATATTTTGCAGCAAATATAGGTACAGAAGAAAATATTAGAAATCGTAAAAGTTCTCAAAGATTAATTGATTATATTATTTCAGCTTCACTTATCATATTTTTCCTTGTTCTTATTAATTTTTATATTTTAAGGCCAAAGGAAAAAGCATCATTACTATTTGGCATTATATGTGTCATAACAGCACTAAGGACAATGATGGTTAATGAGAGAATATTTCTCGATTTATTTTCATTTATTTCATGGGAATGGCAAATAAAATTGGAAGCAATTCCTTGGTTAATATTTCCACCTGTTATAATGCCTTATCTAATTTTACTTTATAAAAAGGATGCTTCTAAATTTGTAACGAAAATTACGATTTTTATTTTAGGAATAATTATTTTTATAACAATTTTCACACCTTCAAGAATTAATTCATTTCTAATACCATTTGGACAATTATATTGCGGATTAGTAGTTTTATATACTTTGTATCTCTCGATCAAAATTTTGATAAAGGGTAGGGAAGGTTCAATTATGATGTCAATTGGATTGACAATTACTGCTCTTTCTGCAGCTAATGAGATGATGTATTTTAATAATATTATGCCATTATATTTACCTTATCCATACGGTATGTTGTTTTTCTGTTATTCACAGGTAACAATAATATCCATCAAATTTTCTAAAGCTTTTAATCGGATTGAAAATTTTGCAGGTGAACTAAAACTCGAAGTAGATGAAAAGACAAAAGACCTGCGTAAAGAAAAGGAAAAAACTGAAGAACTATACCAAAAAACAGAACAATTACTTCTCAACGTCCTCCCGGAGCAAATAGCAGGACGTTTGAAACAAGGCGAAACACCTATTGCCGACCATTTCGAGGAAGCAAGCGTGATATTCATAGACATTGCCGACTTCACAAAGCTGAGTGCCCGCTCCAAGCCACAAGATATGGTAAATATGCTGAACGACATATTCTCCATATTTGACAAAATCGCTGCTAAGTATGGCTTAGAGAAAATCAAAACTATAGGTGATTGCTATATGGCGGCGGCTGGGATACCAACACCACGTAAAGACCACGCTGAAGCAGTAGCAAAGATGGCGATTGAATCAATGGAGGAGATGAAGGGGTATAGGGTTCAGGGTATAGTGTCTGGGGTTCAGGGTATAGGGTCTGGGGTTTCCGAAACCCAAAACCCTATACCCGATACCCAAGAAATTCAGTTCCGTATCGGCTTGGATTGCGGTCCGATAGTAGCCGGCGTTATTGGCGAGCAGAAGTTTATATATGACTTATGGGGTGATATGGTAAATACTGCATCGAGGATGGAGACACATGGGGTAATCGGGAAGATACAGTGTACTGAACGATTTAAAAATAAACTTTCAGAAAGTTACCATTTAGAAGAACGTGGAGAGATTGAGATTAAGGGGAAGGGGAAGATGAAGACATTCTTTTTAATGAATAAAGAAAATAAATAGAAAAGTAATAAAAATGGGATTACAACAATTTCTTTTAACATTTCTTTCAGCTGGTGCAATGTTTTTTGGAATATATTATTTTGAAAATTTAATGAAAAAGGTTTATAAGATGACAGTGAAAAAACAATTATTTAATTTTCATTTGGAAAATAACAGTAATTTTACTTCATTTTTCTTTTAATATTCAAATATTATTTATTAAATTTATTAAAGATTTTAATTGGTAAATTGTTAATATTATAATTGGAACAACATGTTTGGACTTAACCACATACACCCGATGATAGTGCATTTTCCGATAGCACTTATCTTAACAGGTTTTTTAGCTGACTTTCTCTCCTTGTTTATTAAGAAGGAGAAATGCTTATCCAAGTCAGGTTTTTATCTGATGATTTTAGGTGCAATAGCCGCAATTTTCGCTCAACTTACCGGGACATTTTTTACTGAACATCCTGAATCAGGTTCAATTTATGAAATATTTGAACTGCATGAAACCTTTGCGTTCATCACAACTATAATTATTGTGATTGGCTCAGCTTTCAGAATTATCCTTGTGGCAAAAAAGAAGGATGAGACAAAACTTAGGTGGATAGTTTTCGCTTTTTATTTAGCAGCTGCTGTTTCGGTGGGTCTGACAGGTTACCTTGGTGGCACAATGGTATTTGATTATATGACGAGTATTTAGAAATTAATTAATTTTTCAATTTTTATAGGTGTTGATTATGAAAAAACCAGTTTTTTATTTGATGACTTTATTTTTGTCTTTGGTTATTTTTGGATGTACACAACCAAAACCGGTAAAGACAATAGAAGATTTGAGAGCTGCTTATAACGGTGAATCAACTGCAAGCGCTAAATATGCTGAGTATGCAAAAAAAGCAACTGCTGATAATCTTTTAAAAATAGCAGTACTTTTTAATGCTGCTTCTAAAGCAGAAGCTATTCATGCTGATAATCATAAAAAAGTTCTTGAAAAATTGGGAGAAAAAGTAGGTGACCCCGAAATCTGTTCTTTTGAAGTAAAAACTACCGCCGAGAACTTAGCTGATGCAATTAAAGGTGAATCTTATGAAGTAACGACAATGTATCCTGCATTTATTAAGGATGCAGAAGCGGAAAGTGCAAAAGATGCAAATAAATCTTTTACTTGGGCATTTGATACCGAGAAAAAACATCATGCATTTTACGAAAAAGCTCTTACTGAATTAAATGCGGGAAATGAACAGAACCTGCCTAAAAGGTGGTTTGTTTGTCCTGTGTGTGGAAATACTTATGATTTGGCTTCAATTAAGAATGCATGTGATTTCTGCAAGACAAAGAAAGAAAAATTTATTATGTTTAATGAATTTTAGAAAAGATAAAAAACAAGGGTTGTCTTTATTAGGCAACCCTTTTTTGATTTTTAATCAATCAATTTTTTTGTCATTTCCTTCAGAACATTTCTGAATTCCATTAAATCGTCTTTATGAAGTATCCCTTTTTCTGACTTAATTGGTTTTAATCTGCCATTGACAATCTCATTCAATATAAGTTCGATTTCAGCATTTTTCTGTTGCTTTGTAAATGTACCTGTGATATATCTTCTGACTAAAAAATTATCCAATGCTTCAATTTCAGTTATTGACGGCGGCTTATGGTTTTCAATGACATATAAGTTAAATATTGTATAAATGGAATCTCTTGTCGGTATGTCATATACTACATAATTTGGAGAGTTTTTAGCTTGTTCGAATATGCTTTCCACAGCATCGTATGATGATACTATTGGGCGCTCGAATAAATCCCATTTAGGAAAATAATTTGGATTATCCCGATAATCCAAACCACCTATTATCATTGTTGGAGCAGGGAAAATCCTGAATGAACTATCACAATCAGCATATATATTAGAGTCCTGTATTGCTACTGCAAAAGCTCTTTGAGTTGCTTCAAGCAAAGCAGGGTCAACTAACTGTGTACTGTCGTTCTGCATATAATGAATACTTGCGAAACCTTCACCGATATTTCTGTTGGTTGTAACTTTTACATCAACTAAATTCAATTCAACTCTAAGCATATTTTGAATTCTGCTAACGAGAATAAAAATGATTTTATTTGCACCAATTGAATCGGCTACCTTGTCAAGTTGTGGCTTAATGCCGTCATTTGTCATCATTTTCGCAAGCGAATCCCGGAGGACTGTTGGTATTAAAATATATTTCCCCGTAATTCCTGTTGCTAAATTCACCGCCGCTTCGACTTTGAGTGGTGTAACAAGTTCGGTTTTCTGACCTAACTTGATACTTCCAATCATTACATATATCTTTTCATTACTATTGGATTTCAAAGTCAAAGTAAAAATAAAAGTCAGCAATAAAGTCATTAACAAAAAATTTTTCATATATCCTCTTGTAATTATCAATTATCTAAAAAAACTCATCCTGTTTCTTGTACCGGATGATTCACATTTATAAAGTAAAGCAATCGTTGCTATAAACGTATCTGTTTTTTTTTCATTATATAATTGAATCAATGAGTTACTTATTTACATAATCATTATAACTGAATATCTGTGTATTTTCAGGATTTATAAAATTCCTTATAGCTCTCAAACGATTTTTTTCGTCATAATCATAAGTCTTAATTCTAACAATCTCAGATGATAGTCCCATTATTTTATCTTTTACACCTTTGACTTCAACTATATTCCCATTATTATCTATCTTGTATTTCAGATAATCAAACATGTTGAAAAGTGGGTCATCCTGACCGGATAAAACCTGCTCATGTATTTCAATAATTTTTAAGTTTTTATAATTGAATATAATCCGTTTTTTAAACTGTTCTCTTGTTTCTGTTACTTCCGTAATTAAACCATCGTCATTGTACTTGTATTTTCTTGTAACTTCGAGACCTGAAAACAAATGAGTGATAATTTTGGTTTCTATTTGCCCGTTTTTGTTTAAAGTGTATGAATAATTCATACATGGCTGTTTTCTGTCCTTAACAAAAAAAGCTGATGTTTTAATTACATCACCAAACATTAAATCATAAGTTACAATTGGTTTGCTGTCCATGAATAACTCACAAATATCATAGTTGTTATCTGTAACTATAGGTTCAGCATCTAAATTTATATATGAAATTGATAATATCAATAATAACCCGATTATAATATTTTTTTTCATTTTTTCCCCCAACTAAATTAAATATTAATACATTTCAGATTTTTCTGCAATTATTGAGCCAATTTCTGAACAACTACATTTTATATTAAAAAATATTAATCCAATTTGAATGAAAAATTTGAAATTTTTTAAATTATTTTCCTTAAATTAATTTGCTTGAAAATACTGTTGGTAGAACAGTTTTCAAAATTCGTTTGATGAGGTTAACTATGGAATAATCGGTTTGCAATTTTTTGGCATACCGATGTTCTGCGTGTTTGATGGTAACGGTGTTAATTGATTTTTAATTTTTTATTACTCATTAAGAGTTTTTCCGTTAAATACGATGAACAAGATAATACTAAATACAGGTATTGACTTAGGTTCTACAACTGCTAAGATTTCCGTACTTGAAGCAGGTGGCAAAGTTATTTATACCAATTACAAAAGGCACTTGGGCTCAGTTAATAAATCATTGATTGAAATATGTCATGACTTAAGAAACGAGCTCGGTAATGTTCATTTGAGTTTGGCTGTTACAGGTTCTGCAGGTTTAGGTATTTCAGAAAAAAACCATCTACCATTCGTTCAGGAACTTATTGCTTCAACTGACTTTATCGAAGAATTCTATCTGGATATTAAAACATTAATTGATGTTGGCGGCGAAGACTCAAAAATAATTTTCTTTGAAGCTGATAAAGGGCATGACCTGAGAATGAACGGTAGTTGTGCAGGTGGCACAGGTGCATTTATTGACCAGATGGCTACTCTTTTAGATATTTCTTTGAAAGAATTTGACAACATGGCTTCAGATTTTAAGGAAATTTATTCAGTTGCTTCACGTTGCGGTGTTTTTGCTAAAACTGATGTCCAGAATTTGATATCAAGGGAAATTCCAAAACCGGATATCTGTGCTTCCATTTATGAAGCGGTCTGCCTGCAAATTAAAAACACATTAATGAGAGGTAAAAAGCTGAAACCGAATGTTATGTTATCCGGTGGACCTTTATCCTTTTTGCCAAACCTCAGAAAGACTTTGATTAAGCAATTCGAAATTTATGAGAATGAATTGAACTATTTTGATAAAGGAGAATTCATTCCGTCAATAGGAGCCGCACTGACTCAAACTGAAAAGCGAAAAATAATTTCAATAGATAATTTAATATCATCCTTAATCGAGACTGAAAAAATCGAGATTGTTTCTGATTCAAGCATCGAACCACTTTTCAAAGATTTGGATGAGTTTTCGCAATGGCAGGAATTCAAAACTTCTCTTAAAGCCGAAAGAGTTGAACTTCAGGAATTAAACGGGAAAGATTGCTTTTTGGGAATTGACAGTGGCTCGACTACTACAAAGATTGTTCTTATTGATGAAAATGGAAAAATTGCCTTTGATTTTTACCAAAACAACGGAATGAGCTCTATAGATACTGTTAAAAATGGTCTTAAATTACTTAGAGAAAAACTTAATACGCATAATATAAAAATTAATATCAAATCCGAAGCAGTTACCGGTTACGGGGAAGATTTGATTAAAGCCGCATTTGATTTTGAGTTTGGTTTGGTCGAAACAATTGCTCATTACCGTGCCGCTAAGGAGTTTTCTCCTGATGTCAGTTTCATTCTTGATATTGGCGGACAGGATATGAAAGCAATTTTTGTTAAAAATGGTATTATTCAAAATATTGAAATTAATGAAGCATGTTCATCCGGTTGCGGTTCATTTATCGAAACATTTGCAAATTCATTAAACTATACTGTTGAAAAATTTGCACAAATTGCCTGCGAAGCCAAATCCCCTTGTAACCTTGGTACAAGATGTACAGTGTTTATGAACTCAAAAGTCAAGCAATCTTTCAGGCTGGGTTCTCCTGTTTCGGATATCTCTGCTGGTCTTGCATATTCAGTCATTCAAAATTGCCTTCATAAAGTCTTGAAGGTTTATGATAACAAAATTCTAGGAGATAACATAGTTGTTCAGGGTGGAACCTTTAAAAGTTCTGCAATTCATCGTGCATTTGAAAAAATATCCGGTAAAAAAGTAATTTGTCCCGACATTTCTGAATTGATGGGTGCTTACGGTGCCGCACTCTTTGCAAGGGAAATGAATTCAGTGAGGATGGAAAAGGGAAAAAGGAAAAGGGAAAAGGGAGAAGGGAAGAATTCAGAATTAGAAAATGGATATAATCTTGAACTCATAGATGATATTAGCTATTATTCAGTTAAATATGTAACCTGTCGGTCATGTGAAAACTTCTGCAGGGTAAGTAAACTCACTTTTAATAATTCAAATGTCTTCTTTACAGGTAATCGCTGTGAAGATGTTTTTTCAAATGATAGAAAACAGCATGCAAAAGATGACAGAGAGAATGGTGAGAATCTTGTTGAGTTTAAATATGAACTGTTATTTGAAAGGGAATCATCCTTCGACAAGCTCAGGATGACTTCCAATAAAAAGCACAGGACTGACCTGCCCGTAATTGGCATTCCGAGAGTGCTGAATATGTTTGAGAACTATCCTTTCTGGCATAAACTTTTTACGGAATGCGGATTTGACCTTGTTCTCTCTGATACTCCAAATAAGGATAATTCAAATTTGGGTTCAGGATTTTTGATGTCCGATAATATCTGCTACCCTGCCAAAATTGTACATGGTCATATTGCTGATTTAATTAGCAGAAAAGTTGACAGAATTTTTTATCCTGTTGTTAATTTCGAAAAGAAAGAATTTGACGAGATGACTAATTGTTTCAACTGTCCTGTTGTAACCGGTTATCCCGATGTTATAAAAAGTTCCATGAATCCTTTGAAATTCGGAATTGTGATGGATACTCCAAATATCAATTTCAAAGACGAAAAACTATTTAAAAAAGCAACTTTCGATTACTTTGCTTCTTATGGAATTGACAAAAAGACATTTAACAAAGCATTCGCTTCAGCATTGAAAGAAACTAAAGTATTCAAGGAAACACTCAGGACTAAATCTGTTGAAATACTCATCAAAGCGGTTGCTCACAACAGAAAAGTTTTTATCTTGGCTCAGCGACCTTATCAGATTGACCCGGAAATCAATCATGATATTCCAAAAATGTTTGCTTCTCTTGGTTATGATGTTTTAACAGAAGATTCTTTACCCTATACTGATGAAGATAAAATTGAAAACATGAACATACTTTCCCAATGGTCATATCCAAATCGCATATTAAAAGCGGCTCAATGGTCATTGAAATATGACAATATTGAATTTGTTCAATTGAATAATTTCGGATGCGGACCTGACACAATATTAATTGATGAAATCAAAGATATGTTCGAGGAGCATGGGAAAAATCATGCAGTAATCAGAATTGATGAGCATTCAGCACCCGGCTCACTGAAACTAAGAATCCGTTCCTTGATTGAATCTATTAATTTGAGAGACAGCAGAAAGGAGTCAGAAGCCAGAAGTCAGAAGTCAGATTTCATCCTACGACAAGTTCATGATGAAGAAATTACGAATTACGAATTACCAATTACGAATGATAATACTGATAACGTTGATAGGAGAAGGGAGAAAGAAGAATGGAAAAAGGAAGAAATCACAATTCACAATTCACAATTCACAATTAATACGGAAAACGGACAACTGGTAAATAATAAAGAAATCACAAATCATAACTCACAACTTTTAACTAAAAGAAGAACTACGAAGCCGTTCACAGAAGATGACAGAAACAGGTTAATCCTTGTACCATACTTTTCGTTGTTCCATTCGGCTTATGCCTCGGCGGCGTTTGAGTCAATGGGGTACAAAGTTGAGCAACTGCCAGAGTCTAACCAAAAATCCATTGATTTGGGTTTGAAATATGTAAATAATGAAATCTGTTATCCTGCAACTCTAATCATTGGCGATATTTTGCAAGCACTTCAATCGGGAATATACGAACTTAACAACGTTGCCGTAGGTATAACGCAAACCGGTGGTCAGTGCCGTGCTTCGAACTATCTTTCCTTGCTCAAAAAGGCAATGGTTAAAAGAGGTTTCCACAATGTACCTGTCGTTGGTGTTACTCTTTCAAATCAGAAACTGAATGAACAACCAGGATTCAAACTGAACAAGTTGAAGTTTACATTGCAAGGTCTTACAGGTTTGATTTACGGTGATGCAATTTCCCGAATGTACTATTCGATGGCACCAAGGGAAATCAATAAAGGGGATGCAAAAAAGGTCTCCGAAAAATTTGCAAATCTTGCACAAAAAGACATTTCAAAAGGTAACAAGAAAGGACTGCTCAGTACATTAAAGCAAGCAGTAATGGAATTCAATAGTATTCCTGTTAAAGACATAGTAACTCCAAAAGTTGGAATTGTAGGTGAGGTCTATGTCAAGTACAATTCAATAGGTAATAATCACACCATTGCATATTTGCTTGAACATGGCATTGAGCCGGTCATTCCCCCAATCGTAAATATGTTTGCCCAGTGGTTTGTAAATATCAATGTTAAAAATGAAAAGCTATTGGATAAACGACCAATTGCAAAGCTACTGACAAATGCACTTGAACCATATTTCAACAAAGTTGATAAAAATTTTGAAGATGCTTTGAGGGATTTCAAATACTACAGACCGAAACATTCAATTCAGGATTTGGCAAAATATGCAGACGAAGCAGTCAATCTTTCAACTCATTACTTTGGTGAGGGCTGGCTCATAGCTGGTGATATTCTTGCATTTGCTAAAGATGGAATAGATAACGTACTCTGCTTACAACCATTCGGTTGCCTTGCCAATCACGTAGTAGCCCGCGGCATTGAAAACAAGCTGAAGGAACTGCAACCGAATTTGAACATACTTTATCTCGATATTGATGCAGGTGTCAGCCCCGTGAACCTTCACAATCGCCTCTATCTTCTCATAAAGAATGCACAGAAGCAGGTGAGAGTTGGTAGAGTTGGTCATCCTGAGCTTGTCGAAGGATGAAATAATTAGTAATTTATTTGAAAATATAATTTATTTGATTACATTTGAAAATTAAGTTTAAAAAATAATAAATATGGTGGTTGTTATGAAAAACATTTTCTTCTTCGTAATCCTCATTGGAATACTTATCTCATGTGATAATGATAATTCAACAAATGAAATTTCACAAAAAGCAAAATTAACAATTAAAGTATTTGATAATGATGGAAATCCTATCCACAAAGCTTATGTGAGACTTAATCATCAAGTTGTGGATTATGATAATAAAGTAAACAATCCAACTGTTTTCGAAGATAGTACTGATGATTTCGGAACTAGTGTTGTAGAGCAAGTATTAGAAGGAGATTATTCGGTCAGTTGCACAACAAAATCTAAAATTTATAATTATTATTATGATAAAGTTTATTTCCAGGTTATTGACGGTCAGAATAAAACGGTAACACTATCTCCTTATAGTTATGTAGTAAACGTCTCAATTTTAGTTTTGGATAAGGACGATAATAATGTAAGGGGAATCAATGTAGCAGTTCTTTCAGCAAGTTTTCAATCGTTAGGCACTACTTATGGGATAAAATATATGATTGATAATGCTTATTGTATTGGTAAAACCGATAATAACGGAGTAGCTATTATTGATGGTGTTCCTGATGATATATCTTATACTGTATTAGTTTATTGGGACACAACGAATTATTATTTTGATGGCAATGGTGGTGAAGCCAATCCAAGATATACAAGAAGGGTTAAAATGAAATAAAATGAATATTCTGAAAATAACAGTAAAATTCTAAAAAACATGTCTCAATTTTGCTCAAAACTTCAGATTAAATATAATTGTGGAATGATGTTTTAAATTATTGATTTTTTCTATTGATTAATTTAATATTCGATCAATTCTTCTAATAATTAAAATGGCTTTAACAAGTTATCATGATTTTGTAACTTTGTAAAACAATAAACCGGATTGAAAATTGATATATAAATTTGATTGGGATAGAAATAAAGCATTGCAAAATTTGCAGAAGCATAAGGTAAGTTTTCAAAGTGCTGTAAGCATTTTCAAAGATCCAAATGCACTGACAATTTTTGATGATGAGCATAGTCTTAATGATGAAAGATGGATTACTTTGGGTTTGGATATGGAGGGTAATTTGTTAGTGGTAGTCCATACATATTTTGAAGCTGAAAATGATATTATCAATATTAGGATAATTTCAGCAAGAAAAGCAACTAAAAATGAAGTTAAACAGTATAATGAGATATAATATGAAGCGGGATTATGATTTTTCAAAGGGTGAAAGAGGAAAATTTTACAATAAAAATGTTGAATTTCAAACTCCGGTTTATCTTGACTTGGAAATTCAGGAATTTATTAACAAATTGGCTTCTAAAAAGAAAAAAAGCCCCGATGATTTAGTCAATAGTATTCTTAAGAAAAATATTTCTTTGATAAGGTCAGTCCAGTGAATCTGCACAACCGTCTCTATCTGCTAATAAAGAATGCAAAGAAGCAGGTGGAAGTTAGTAGAGTTGGTCATCCTGAGCTTGTCAAAGGATGAAATAATATTTTTAACTAAATAAGTTGTACTAAATTCCCCTCTTGAGAGGGGATTATTGGAGTGTGTTCAAACAGCTTAAAGCAAAAAGCTAATAGTAAAAGTGAAAGAGGAAAATCAATAGCCACTAATTTCAAGTAGTGGGTGAGGTTCTATCACAGGATTTCGGACTTTAGCCCAAAATATCTGTTACTAATGTCAAAAAATTTCTCAAAACACAAAATTCGTTACTTCCGATTCGTCAACTATCAACCTTATATGTACTTCTTCAGTCCAGTTGTCGCCGGGACCGGGTAAACTTCTTCTGAAACCGAACATTTGTAGTTTGTGCCCCTTGTAAATCACTGCTGATTCAAAATTATTTTTGAATAACGGAAATTCACCTAACAAAACTTCTGTGTTATCAACATATAGGTCGAAGTTATTACCTACATCTTTCTTGCACTCAATGTTCCAACCCCTTGTTTCATCTGCCGGTCTATACATTGTATATTGTGAAACAGAACATGATACAAAGAACATTGCGATTATTACTGCTAAGTACTTCATGACTTCCTCCTTTAAAAAATTAATTCAAAAAACCTTCTTATTAATTCTTACGGTAAAATCACTTGTTGGTTATTACTCTATTTATTACTTAAGTTATAACTCAAGTTAATAAAGATTTTATAATAGTCATTTAAAAATAAAATGTGAATTTTGAATGTTAATGATAATATATGAATAAAAATAAATTGTCAGATTAAAAAAATACTATATTTTTGCTTTTTTGAAATGTAAAAATATTTGATTATTTATTAGAAATTATATGGGTTCAGGCGAATTTACTCCAAAGTGGATGGCGGCATTAGTGTTATCTCCGGTTTTATTCTCGTTTATTTATTATTATGCAGGCAGGTATTTTATAAATAGCAAAATGACATATTTTGAATATTTGCAGCTTACTGCACTGATAGCTGTTGTAATTGTAGGTGGATATCAATTGTATTTTTGGACTCAAAGAAACAGCAACTTCTTCAAAGTCAGAATATTAAAAACCAAAATAGATGACTTTATACCATTTTGGCCCAAATGGATTTGGGTTTACAGTTTTTTTTATTATATTTTAATTGGTGGTTTTCTAATAACGATTCCTGATATGGAGACAGGCATATATGTCATTTTTGGCGGTATAGTTTTGTTAGTTTCACAATGCATCTTCTTCATTCTTTTTCCTGCAATCAATCCACCCGAATGGAGGCATTTTGAGGCAGATACAATTTCAAAAAAATTCTTAAAATTTGTACATGCGTTTGATAATGAAAATAATTGTTTCCCGAGTATGCATTGTTCATTAGCTTCTTACATTAGCTTAACAATGTTTCCTGTAATTTCATATTATTCGTACATACCGATCTTTCTAATTGCCATAAGTTGCTTATTTACAAAGCAACATCAGTTTATGGACGTAATTCCCGGTATTGCTTTAGGAAGTGCAGTATATCTTATAGTTATGTGAATGTAATCGCTTATTCAACAAGAAGTTAAAAGGATTTTTGGCATATTCGTATTTCTGTCTTGTAGCGGGGACAGGACTTGAACCTGTAACCTTCGGGTTATGAGCCCGACGAGCTACCAATTGCTCCACCCCGCGATTTATTAGGATTACAAAATTACGCAAATTTCTTGGCTTAACAAAATTAATATTGACTGATTTTGTCAATTGTTTGATAGCGATGAAATAAATATTACTTGATTTTGCAACCTTTTTGTTATTTTTGTGTTATTAAGGGTAGTTGTATTAGAACAATTTAAAAAAATATAAAGCAATTAAACTTTTTTTAAGATAAAATTGTCTAAACTTTTGAATGGGAAAATACAATAAATTTTTTTAAAATAATTTTAGGAGATTTGAAATGAAGAATTACAGAACACTAATACTCGCCTCGTTATCTTTGATGATAATGTTAGGTATCAGTGCTTGCAACAAAAACGAAGGTCCAACTGAGAACAATTGGAGTATGTATGATGCACCTGCTTGGCAAGCTCCAGAGCCGGATAACTCACCAGCTGATATAGTAGAAGCAAGTTTAGACGTGCCATTCAGTTTGGTTTCTGCCGACCAGGATGTTCGCTTTTGCGATAATACAGGAATGTATAACACACAAAAATTCCAGGAACGAAGAAAATTTATGCCATTGGCAAGGATTCTCCGTGCTTTAGAATTGGACGACACACAAAAAGAGCAGGTTAAAGGTTTCCTTGAAGATTTCCGTTTGTGCCATAAAACTGCAATGATGGCTTTACGTGAGAGCGAAAGGTTAATTTTGCAACCTTTCAACGAAAGAAGACAAAATATCATGGAAGCATTGAAGAATGGTGAGATTACACGTCAGGAAGCTCAACACCAGTTAGAACTTTTAGCTATGGAAGCTCGTCAAGCATTGAAGGATAATCCAGCCAGATTGGAAGCTTGCGAAGCAATGAAGGAATGCAGAAGAGTACTTTTAGCCGCAATCGGTGGCATTTTAACCCCAGAACAATTGGTTAAATGGCAGGAATGGTTAGCCAAATTACCTGAAATTGATTGTACAAGAGAAAGATAAGAATTACCATTCATTGAATTTATTAAGGGGCTGTCTCAAAAGGGCAGTCCTTTTTTAGTTTCAGAATTTATTAATCAGTTATTATCATATATCTTTTGATTAAATAACGCAAGTAACTTATGAATAAAATCAATCATATTTCATAGGTTAGCTATATTTTCCACGACCTTCTTAAGGGATTCCTTCATGCTATCCAGCTTTTCTCTTTCACGTCCTACGATTTCAGGTGAAGCGTTGCTGACGAATTTCTCATTGCTAAGTTTCCTGTCAGTAGCGTTTATGTTGTTCTCCAATCTTTCTTTTTCCTTATTGAGCCGCTCTTTTTCCTTTGCAATGTCAATAGTACCTTCGAGTAAAAGAAATATCTCGATTTCTCTAACAACTGAAGCCAGACATCCAGCCGGTTTTAGCGAATTCAATTCAGATTTTACACTTGAACAATTTGCCATTGAGGCAATTATATCTGATTCATTACTGATGAATGATCGAGTTTCTTCATTGTGACTTGAAATAATTACAGGAATTTTCTGCTGTGGAGCAACATTCAATGATGCTCTCAATCTGCGGATTTCTTCAACCAACAATTGCAAGACAAAGAATTTTTCTTCCAGAGCATTGTCAATTGAATTATCATCGGAATCGGGTATTCTTTGCAAACTAATGCTTTCTTCATCATTTCTATCATCAAGCAAATGCCAGATTTCCTCAGTAATGAAGGGCATAATTGGATGGACAAGTTTTAGGATTTCTTCGTAAAGATGTATTACATGCTTCATCAATGCCTGTTTGTATGCAGGACTCTCGCTTCTGTTTAACTGAACCTTAATTATTTCAACATACCAGTCACAAAAATCTCTCCAGATGAAATCATAAAGCATTTTTGAATAATCATTTACTTTGTAATTATCCAAAGCATTGTGAATATTTTTTATCGTAGAATTAAATCTCGATAAAATCCACTTATCAGAAAAGCTATATTCATTAGGTTTTAGCGAATTATTTTCGTTTGCAGGACAGCAATCATTTAATCCTTCTCCTTCAAGTTTCATTAGCAGAAATCTTCCTGCATTCCATATTTTATTCGCAAAATTTCTTCCTATTTCCATTGAAGGGATGTCCTGTTGTTTGACATCTACATCCATTTTAACGTCCTGCCCAAGCGGGGAGAGGTAAATAATTGTGAAACGGTTTGCATCAGTACCATACTTTTCAATTATATTCAGTGGGTCAGGTGAATTGCCAAGTGATTTGGATAGTTTTCTTCCTTTCCCATCTCTTATCATACTGGTAAAGTAAACATTTTTGAATGGTATTTCATTTTTAAAATACATTGATGCCATAATCATTCTTGCAACCCAGAAGAAAATAATATCCGGTGCGGTAACAAGCAGGTCGGTCGGAAGATATGTCTTCAAATCTTCTGTTTCTTCAGTTTTACCATCAGCAAGCCAGTACATTGTCGTCAGGGACCAGAGCCAAGAAGAAAACCATGTATCAAGAACATCTTCATCTTGTTTCAAAACTACATTTTCATCTAATCCGAGTTTCAGTCTTGCTTCTTTCTCAGAAGTTGCAGCAGTATATATTCCGTCTTCTGTGTAATATACAGGAATGCGATGTCCCCACCAAAGCTGACGGGAAATACACCAGTCACGGATATTGTTCATCCAATGCTCATAAGTTTTTACCCAATGATTGGGATGAAATTTAATCCTTCCATCCTGAACAGGTTTCAAAGCAATCTCAGCAAGGGGTTTCATTTTAACAAACCACTGGTCAGACAGATATGGTTCGATTGGTTCACCACCACGATATGAATATCCAACATTATGAGTATAATCCTCAATTTTTTCGATTAAATCATTTTCCTCCAGTTTCTTCAAAATAGCTTTTCTTGCTTTGAATCTTTCCATTCCGTTGAATTCCCCGGCAAATTCATTTAAAGTACCATTCGGATTCATCGTATTTATTTGTGGCAGATTATGTCTTAATCCAACTTCAAAATCATTCGGGTCATGTGCTGGAGTAATTTTTACGCAACCGGTACCGAAAGTCGGTTCAGCGTAATCATCAGCTATAATTTCAACTTCTCTGCCAACATAAGGAACAATGACTTTCATTCCTAAAAATGGCTGGTACCTTTCATCATTTGGGTTGACAGCAACAGCAACATCACCATAAATTGTTTCAGGTCTGACAGTTGCAACCATAAGGCATTTTGTGCTATCATTGGCAAAACGGTATCTGAATGTATAAAGCTTTTCCTTAACTTCGCGGAACTCAACCTCTTCATCAGAAAGAGCGGTTTGACTCAATGGTGACCAGTTAATAATTCTCTTGCCTTTGTAAATCAGACCATCATCAAATAATCTTATGAAGACCTCACGAACTGCATTTGAGGCAGATTCATCCATTGTAAAAAGCAAGCGGTTCCAGTCACATGATATACCCAGCTTCTTCAATTGCTGAATAATTATCCCACCATATTTTTCCTTCCATTCCCATGCATGCTCAAGGAATTTTTCTCTGCCAATATCATAACGGCTTAAGCCCTGTTCCCTTAACATGGCTTCAACCTTAGCGTGAGTAGCAATACCTGCATGGTCATAACCCGGGAACCAGCATACTTCGTAGCCAAGCATTCTTTTCCATCGTATATACAAATCCTGCAATGTATGGTTTAGAACATGCCCGAAATGTAAAATGCCTGTTACATTCGGAGGAGGCATTAAAATACTATAAGATTCTTTATCTGTTTTTGATGGTGATGCATAAATATTATTTTTCTGCCAAATTTCGTACCATCTATCTTCAACAATTAATGGGTTATATGCTTTTTCAAACTCTTTTTTCATTACTGATTATTCAAATTATTTTAATTCAACAAATTAAAGAACTACAAATTTAAGTATTTTTTGTGAATTAAATTGTTTCGGAATAATGCGTTTTCTTAGAAACACTATGCCTTGGGATGTGCTTTTTTGTAGGCAGATTTTAATCTTTCAACGGAAACATGAGTATAAATCTGTGTGGTTGATAGTGATGCATGTCCAAGCATTTCACTGACACTTTGTATATCTGCACCGTTATCGAGCAGATGAGTGGCAAATGAATGGCGGAGAACATGCGGACTTTTTTGTGGGGATTCGGTATTAGCTTTCATCAATCTGTTGATAATTCGATAAGCATTGACTGCATTCATTCTTTTTCCCCTGTTTGAGAGAAATAAAGCATTTTCAGATGAATTTACCAATAATTCATTTCGGTTTCCAATATACTTTTTCAATGCGGACAGTGCTTTTTCACCAATTGGGACAATTCTTTCCTTTCTGCCTTTTCCCAATACCTTCACGCTTTTCTGATAGAAATTTATATCGTTTATGTTTAACTGCAAAGCTTCACTAATCCTCAATCCGGAGGAGTATAAAAGTTCTGCGAGGGCTTTATCTCTTAAATTCTCGACAGAATCCTCGCTTATATTATCAATCATATTTGCAACTTCTTTTTCCAAAAGAAATGAAGGAAGCTTCTTGTCTTTTTTTGGAGTTGGTACTAATGATGCAGGATTTTTTTCAGTTATGCCCCTTTTTTGACAAAATTTGAAAAATGATTTTACAGCTGCGATTTTTAAACGAAGGGATGTCTTATTTTGCCCTTTGTCCATTAAGTAACTCAAAAAAGGTCGGATATCATTAGTTTTTATATCTTCTAAATCAGGTGCTTCTGAATATTCCTCTTTGAGAAAATCATAGAATTGAGCTAAAGCAATTCTGTAGCTCTCAACAGTATATTGCGAATAATTCCTTTCGGTTTCGCAATAAATTAAAAATTGTTTTATTCCCAGTTCTAATGTCATTTTCCTAAAATACCACCTCTTTACATAATTAAGCAAATAATAAGCCATAATATTGTGTTTAATACGTTTTGAAAAAAACATTATGATATGATAATATTTTTTCTTAATATACTTAATTATATTATTGTTAAAATCGAAAATTATTTGGGGTTCTTCTTATGAAGAAAATTTTGCTTATATTTTTAATCAGTATTTGCATTGCAGATGTAAATGCCCAGCCGGTAATTTCTTATTTAATCCCTGATATCGGGACACCGGGAATGTCAACATATATGGAGGTTATCGGACCATTTGACCCGGATAATCCCGGTTCGTCGAGAGGAAAATTCCGTGTTGACGGATTAATCCCAAGTTCGGTTGGTGAAGTCAGATGTTTTAATGTCTCAGATAACTGGAAATTGACATTTAGCCCGATGGTTGTTAGCTGGGACGGAAGAATGGTGTCGGTTCAGGTATTTGTTAATCCAACATTAAATCCCAATAGTTCGGACTGGCAGACACTTCAACCGGCATACAGGATACCAATAGTAGTTCAGACATTGGACGGTGTTTCAAATGTTGATACATTTTATATTGTTAAACCATGGCAAATCGGAAATGTCAGTGCCAATGCGGAGAGAGTCCTCGGAGACGGAACACTGGGAAAACGCTCACGCCGTGGTGCAATGATTGTTGATTCTTTGATATTAGCTAATGCCGCATATACAGTTTCAACAAAAGATTGTGAACCGGGGATAGGTGGGAATGAAGGTTTTCTACCATTTGTATTAATCTCTAAAGGAAAAATAATCGGTTCTCCGAATACCTCGATAAATGTTAGTGGTTCAAGACCTGCCGGTGGTTCAGCAGGTAATGGAGGACCAGGTGGAGGAGGAGGTGGAGGAAGATTTTGTGATGTCGTTGATAACGGAGATGATGGTGGTGATGGTTTTGTCAGCGGTGGCAGAGGTGGCAGAAACAGGTCGGGAGTGCCTTTAATCAGCGATAAATTTGAATCTTATGGTAAGGGTTCCGGTCTTAACGGTTATAGTATTAATGGCGTTTATCCTCCTAAAAATTCAACTGTAAACTATGAAGCATCTGGAGGTGGAACGGGACATCCTTTTGGTATGCCCGGTATTGGTACAGGAGACGGATTCAACGATAACCCGGTTGGTGGTTTTGGTGGTGGCAGTGGTTTCAGGCAAAACAAAAATGGAGGAGCAGGTGGCTATGCAACTTCCGGAGCAAACAGTAACAGGGATGGTCCTACTTTTTCTCAATCAGGTGGTTGGATAAATGGGAATGATATGGGTGTTCCAATAGCCGGAGGTTCAGGTGGCGCAAGTGGAAATCCAAATTCAGTTAATCAATGTTCTGGCAGTGGCGGCGGCGGCGGCGGTGCAATTATGGTTTATGCACCTTATATAAATAATGTTGCTTTAATTTCCAATGGAGCTAATGGAGGTAGCGGTACTGACGGCGATGTTACGAGAGGTGGAAGCGGTTCCGGTGGAATGGTAATAATGAATACAAAACTACCTTTAAATCAATTGACTCTCACTGCAGAAGGTGGAAGGGACCAAAGCAATACAGTTACTGGTGGTGCAGGCAGAATGAGGTACGATGTGCCTTTATGGACGGTTGATAATACCAATATTCCTGCTAATGCTTCAAAATTTCGAGGTCCGACCACTGATACGACTTCATTTGTGAAAAGGAATTTTACACTCAACGGGACAAGAGGTACTGATAGAAATATTTTTTGCTATGTAAAACCGGAATCGAAATTTTGGTATCAGGTTACAAATATCAGTTACAACGGAAATGATTGGAGCGTTCCTATAGATTTGACGGGACAGAGTTTTGGCACGAGCTTTTGCAGCGATTCACTTTTTTATTTTGTTGTATTTCAAGGGGAAAGTGTTACCGGGACAATTGATGTTCATAATATTACTCCTCCATTTGTATTATCACAGGCAGCTACTAATATCTTCAAAGTAATCCCTGACATTCGGGGAGATGATAAAGCACAGATGCACATAACGGTATGTGATAAAACCGAAAGTGATACAGTTGATTTTATCATCAGGAACGCAGGTGGACCAACTTTAAATTTGAATGTATCAGGTTCATATTTTGATGCACCTTCTAATGGTACTGATTATAACGGCTTTAAATTGCTTAGTCCTACTCCCGCAACCGATGTTTATCTTACATCATGTGAAACACAAACTTTTACAGTAAGCTATACATATCAACAAGGACATTCTGGAATTATCTCGACAACACTATTTATTCCTCATAATGATTTGGATACTGCAAGGGTTAGACCATGGGAAGTTGATATTACAGTAGTTCTCGATTCGTTTGTTGTAACATCTTACGATTTAAATAATACCAAGTTAGATGAAATAAATGTTTTGGATTTAGGACAGATTTGTATGGGTGATAGCATAACGAAGAATTTTATAATAAGAAACAATTCTTCGTTTGATGTAAATGTTATGAATTTTGAATTTTCTAATGATGCAGATAAATTTTCGGGACAACCTGTTCCAACTAATTTCATACCGGTGGGTGCACAAATAAATGCTGTAATGAAATTTTCAAATGCTGACGCTGTAAAATTATTTCGTACAAGAGTTTATATCAAACCCGCAGAATGTGAATTTGCCATTGATTCTTTCGATGTCGTTGTTGATATTGTCGAAAATAAATTGCAATTTTCAAAGAATTTTGTTGTTGTTGATACTGTTAATTTCGGTCAGGTAAAAATCGGGTACAGTAAAAGGGAATCAGTTGACGTTACCAATGATGGCACTGGTCAGGCATTGATTAGAAATAATCCAGTGATTTTGCCAGCAACTCAATCGGAGTTTACAATTGGTGGTGTTGTTCCGAATTTACCCGTTTTACTTACTCCGAAGGATGGTTCAAAAATGACTGTCAATGTTGATTTTGTTCCTGCGACTGAAGGTATTCACAGCGCAACTTTGTCTGTAATTTCCGATGATTCGGATTCCCCTCTTTCATGTCCTACTGATGCTTTTGTGGTTTTATTGGCAGAAGGAATTAAGTCTGAAGTTACTGCTTACCCGGTTGATTTTGGTTTAGTGGCTTATTGTGAAGGATTAAAATACGATACCATAATTGTTGCAAACACAGGTAAAGCATCATTGAACATTATGTCATCAGGTGAAATAATAGGTCCTAATAGTCAGAGTTTCAAATTGGTTAATCCTCCAAAGCCAACCTACACATTAGGGCAGGGTGACTCAGCTTTTTATATAGTCGAATTTGACCCGTCTGTTCCAGTAACAGGGAGTAAATCAGCGACTTTCCATCTGATTTCTGATGATGCTTTCGAAAAGGATATTTATTCAGTCATTACTGCAGAAACTGATAGTTTAAAGGTGGATGTCAATCCGGATTTATTGAGTTTTGGTGGTGTTCCTGTGCCAAAAGATACATCTGTGAATGTAATAATCATGAATAATGGCAGATTTCAAGTTAGGATTGACAGAGTTGAAATTGATGACCCTCTTGTTACAATTACTCCTGATCCAGCAGGTACTGATTTAATTCCGGGTGCTTCAGTTAATTTCGATGCTTTGGTTTCTTTCAGAGAATACAGGGATATTAATGCACAGATAAAAGTTTTTTTAATTGAACCTTGTGGGGATACACTTATTGTAACTGTAAGAGGAAAAGGTTTACAAGGTGAATGGTCATTTCCAAGTGATTTGAATTTTGGCGAAATCCCTTTTTGCGAAAGTTCAACTATGAGTTTTATTCTTACTAATTTGGGCGACCCTCCGATTGAAGTCAGAAGCCAGCAATTGTTGCCTGAATCCGATTGGCTGATGTTTACACTTGTTGGACCTGCCCCGAATAATATTGTTCTAAATCGGAATGATATTTACACAAGGGATATTATTTTCAGCCCAAGTTTTTCTACCGACGGTGTTAAAACAGCAAAGCTACAGACAATTATTTTTGTGAATGCCAAGCTCGATACATTGATAACATTTTTGACAGGAACAAGAAATTCAGGACTTTTGGCTCAACCGGATGAAATTGATTTCAGAGGTGTCATCGTTTCAACAGTACAAACAAGACAACTGGTTCTTAAGAATATTGGTACAAAACAGATTACAATTAATTCAATTCTGCCTTTAAGAAATTTCCCGGGAATTTTCAGGACAGTTCCTGCTCAACTTATGGTCCCGAAAGTCTTGGCTCCGGGAGATGATTTTGTTGTGGTTGTTGAATTTGCACCGACTAATATTCAATATTATCTCGATACTTTGGAATTTGAGATAATTTTACCTTGTAATGAAATCAGACGTGTGATTTTGAAAGGCGAAGGAATACCTGCATTAGCCGCTCGTGTTTGGTTGCCATATATGTTATTAGACCCAAAAGCAAGGGATGTAAAAATACCTGTTTACATGCGGTTGGATGAAAGTGGAACAGATGTTAATGATATATCCATAACTGCAAAATTAACTTTCAACAGTTCAGTATTCATTCCAAGGAGAATAACTGGAAATGGAAATTTAATCAGTTCTATGGTTGATGGTGTCGGAAACAGAATTATAGAATTTTCAGCACAGAACTTACAAATTTCTGATACTGATTCAATTTTAACTGAAATCGTAGGAGATGCATTATTATGGGATATCGAAAGTACTCCACTGGTTATGTCAGATTTTAAAATCACTCCTGATACGATTTTTGCTCCGATTTATCCTGAAAACGGGGAGTTGAGATTGAAAATCTGTAAAGAAGGTGGAGACCGTCTTCTATACAGAGGAAAAGCAATCAATCTATTTGCTAATCCAAATCCTGTTAGCAGCAATTTGATTATCAAAGGTAATTTACTGGAATCGGGCTTACATTCAATCGAGTTAATGGATATTAGCGGTAAAGCTAATATTATTTGGGAATGGAATTCTGAAAACGATAAAGAGTTTGAATTTAACTTTGACGTTAGAATGCTCTCGAGCGGAATGTATTATCTTGTTTTGAGGACCCCTGAAAGAGTCAGTGTAGTTCCGGTTTTTATAGTTAACTAATTTAATGAGTTTAATAAGTTGATGGGTTATGAAGAAAATTGTTTTATTGTTTTTTTTAATTTTTGGTTTCATGTCTGTAAAGTCCCAAGAGAAGCCGCTGTACTATATTGGTGCTTATGCAGGATATAATTACAATATCCATTATGCTGATTTTCAAAAACTCGGGAATATAGAAAATTGCTGTCCCATTTTCGAATCAGGCACCGGTAGCGGTTTTGCAGTTGGTGGTTTGTTTGAATATCCATTGAAAGATGAAATTTTACTGGGAGCAAGACTGGGTGTCTCGACAATTGGTGCATTGCTTGCCAAAGAAGAAACGATTGGCAATGTCAATGATACCGTATTGAGCGACCCGTCTTTGGATTTTGCAAAGGTTAATCATACAGTTGATTCTAAAATTATGATTCTCGGTTTGGAACCTTATGTTAATTATAAATTCTTTGGTTTAATCAACAGTTACCTGGGATTTAAATTTTCTTATATGCTATCAGGAACAATTGACCAAAAGGAAGAACTGATCGAACCAGATTATGTTACTTTTCAGGGTGATAAACTGACAAGGAATGTATATACAAATGTCGAGATTCCAAATAAAAATTCTTTTCTGATATTCGGATTTTTTGGTTTTGGATTTGATTTACATATTACAAAGACAATTCTACTTACACCTGAAGTTATTTACTATCTTCCACTGAACAATATATATGAATCGAACTGGAAAGCATCGTCATGGCAGTTTGGAGTGGCTTTAAAAATTCCTATATTTCTTCCAAAAATATTACCTGTTCAATATGATACTTTATATGTCAGGGATACAACTGCTGTTGCAGATATGAATATAATGCAGGAAAGTATAAAATTGCTTGACAGAGATGAAAAAACTGAAGATTTTGAAACCGAGAATTTTCATGTTTATCAAACAACAATAACTGAAAAATACGAAAGAAGAATTCCGAAATCATCCAAACTCGAAGCTTCGATAACTGCTGTTGGTATAAAAACCGACGGAACAAGAGTTGAAAAACCGGCGATTATCATCGAAGAAATCGAAGTCGAGGAAGGTTTTCCGCTTTTACCGCATGTTTATTTCAAAGAATCGAGCAGTGAACTCAACGAAACAGGAATGAGATTTTTGACGAAAGAAGAAACAAAAACTTTTTCAGAAGATTCGCTTTCTTGGAATACACTCGATATCTATTCGAATATGCTGAATATAATTGGTTCAAGATTGAGCAAGCAACCAACCAAATCAATCACCCTTATCGGTTGCAATAATAATCTTGGAAACGAGAAAAACAATTTAAAATTATCTGAAGAAAGAGCATTGGTAGTTGAAAAATATTTGAAGGATGTGTGGGGTATTAAGTCGAATCAATTGAAAATCAAATCTCAGAATTTGCCCGACAATCCCGGCAATATCAATGATGTTGATGGTATAGTAGAAAACCAGAGAGTCGAACTTAAAATAACTGATAATGAGCTTAATAAACCTGTGTATCTTAAGGATGTCGAAAAAGCAGTTAACCCTCCCGTTGTAGCTCTCTATCCTAAAGTTGAAGCAGATGCTGGCATTAAAAACTGGGATATAAAAGTTTCTCAAAAAGAAAATGAATTAAGAAAATTTGATGGTAAAGGAGTTCCTCCTGAAATAATCTGGCAGTTGGAAGATGAACCAATGCCACAGGTTGAGGCACCAGTAAATATTGACTTTAATGTATATGATGATTTGGAACAAAGCAAGAAAGCAAGTGAAACATTATCTTTACAGCAATTGACTATCAAGAAAAAGCGTTTTGAACTCAAGGATGATAAAAAGCTTGAAAGATTTTTCCTTATCGTTTTTGATTATAACAGTGCAGAAATGAAGCAACACCATTTGCCCATTTTAAATGATATAAAAAAGAGGATAATGCCAGATTCAAAAGTAACAATTTCAGGTTTTACGGATAGAATTGGCAGTACTGAATACAATCTCGATTTAGCAAAAAGACGATGTTTGGAAGTACAAAAATATTTGAAAGTAAACGAACAAAATCTCGTTATAAATCCGGTTGGTAACCAGACATTGCTATATAACAATGATATTCCTCAGGGAAGGAGTTATTGCAGGACCGTTCAGATTATTATTGAAACACCAGTCATTTCTAATTAATAATTCACAATGAACAGAGCACATTGACTTGAAAAATTACGGATAACAGATAACGGACAGCGGAAAACAGACAACGGATAACAGATAACAGACAACAGATAACGGATAACAGATAACAGATAACAGATAACGGATAACGGATAACGGATAACGGATAACTTTTTAACTTTATAAACTTTATAAACTTTTAACTGATTTATGTTTACAGGATTAATCGAAGAAATAGGAATAATCAAAGCAATAAGACCTCTCGGCAAGGGCAAAAGAATTACAGTCCAGGCAGATTTAATAATGGATGACCTGAAAATTGATGATTCGGTTGCTTTAAACGGAGTGTGTCAGACAGTAGTTGAAGTGTCAGCAAAAACTTTCGATGTCGAGGCAGTCGAAGAAACTTTACGGAAAACGACTTTAAGCAAATTAATTAACGGACAAAAGATAAATCTCGAAAGAGCCGTCCGGCTCGGTGACAGAATGGGTGGACATCTGGTACAAGGTCATGTTGATTGCACGGGTCATGTTTTATCAATTATTCCAGAATCTGCAGGTAATCTTATTTGGCTCAGCTTTCCAAGCCAATTCGGGAAATATGTCGTCCCGGTCGGTTCCGTTTGCATTGATGGAGTCAGTCTGACTATTGCCAAAGCGGAACCAGACAAATTGATGGTCGCAGTTATTCCACATACATGGAATGTAACTATATTTAGTGAATTAAAAATCGGTAAAGAAGTCAATCTTGAGTTCGACATAATCGGAAAGTACGTTGAGAATATGGTTACTCCGCATTTGAATAAGTTTTAATTATTTTATAAGAAGTCAATTCTAACTTGTCTGGTTTTTATATATTTAATGTCGAATATTTTGTAAAGAAGGTAACTTTGTGAATTAAATAAATAATTGTACTTTCATTTACATTATTGTCGCTTTTTTTTGAACCATGCAATATTAATTTCAAAAATTGTAGATTGACTTTATATTCTTATTTTTGTATAAATATTATTAATTGATAGGAGTAAAAATGAAAACTAATTTAATATTAATATTGATGGTCTTGATATCTGTCACCATAGTTAATGCACAGGATGAGGATTTGGATAAGCTTAACTTTGAAGAGCAAAACTACGAGCAGTTTCAGGAGGAGGCAACACCTTACTTCGTAATTGGAGGCGGTCCTGTCATGAACATGATGTTTTTAAATTACGATGATATAAATTCACAATTGGTTGATAAATATTTCTCAAATCCCGATAAATACAACCTTGACGGTTTTTACTACCAATTCGGTGCACAAGGAATGATTAGTATCGGATTAATACCCAATGTCAGGATTGGAGTTATTGGATTAGGAGGGCAAAAATCCCTTAAAAATCCATTGGATACAACCATTGGCGGCTCACAGTATAGCAGGTATTTCGATTATACTATAGGATACACAGGGATTAATTTGGATTATGCTTGGGTACCATTCACAGGTTTTAAATTTGCTCTGGTTCCAGGTGTAACATTAGGTTGGGGAACTATTGATATAGAAACTTATCAAACACAAAAAGATATTGAATTTGACGACATAAAACCCGAATCAAATTTAGCAAATTATTATACCAAACTCGAAACATCCTATTTGCATGTAGCCCCCATGCTCAGTTTCGAATATTCACCGACATTTTTATCGTTATTTCGCGCAAGTATAGGTTATACAATGTCCTTCGCAGGTGACTGGAAAATAAACAGTAATCAGGACTCCAAAATAAAAAATGTTCCTGATGGGTTCAATTCAAATGGCTTAACTTTACAATTTGGAGTAATTCTGGGAATATTTAATTATTAGTTAGCTTAGAGATTTGTATAGAACCAAATTTTTTCGCAATTTTGTAAGCTAAATATTTTCTTCTTTCTAATTTCTTTTTTCTAATTTTCTATATCCCATTTTCAGGGCCTGTAGCTCAGTTGGTTAGAGCAACGGACTCATAATCCGTCGGCCGGGGGTTCAAGTCCCTCCGGGCCCACAAAATAAAAAAGCAAGCTATTGAAATGCAATAGCTTGCTTTTTTATTTAAAAATTTTTCCATTATACATCCAACACTTTTTCAATTTGTTGACTGATAATAATAAATTGCTTGACTTCAGAATAAGGCATACCAAAATGGTATAAAATTTTAACTATAGTCTTCCTAAAGAATTAATAATTGATTGAATAAATAATAAAATTGTTATTTGTAATTGGACTAATTACAATCATTATCAATGAGAATTACCAGTGAATAGTTGTTTCTACTATTATATCTACTGTTCGGCAATAGAATCGTCCTTCAGGTAAATCATTGTTGTATAGCAGAATGGTTTCACCAATACCTTCATGAATAACATCCGGATGTCCTATGGCATTTGCTACGGTTTCAGCTCTACGCTCAGCCAGTGTTTTATTGTAAGTGTCATTACCCAACCTGTCAGAATATCCTAAAACCTTGATTTTAGATTTATTATCAAATAATCTTCCTATAAATTTTGGGATATCCTTATTGTTTTCTGTTAATTCAAAAGACTGCAGGTCGAATAAAATCAAACTAAAACCATCAATTTTTTTGTCGGACTCCCGATTTTCTTGTTTTTTACTTAAAGATTTTCTTTTTATTCTCACAGAATCTTCTGCCGTTAAGGATTTACCATTCGAGTCAACAATAGATAATACTATTTTTAAAGGTTCGCTAAATATCTTATTAGTTTCATTATCGGACTTGGCAAACCATTCATGTTCATCCGGAATTGCCCCTTTTCCTGATAATTCTCTAAGCGTGTCCTTACCTTGGAGTATTGATATATTCCATTCTTTTAAGATAACTGATGACTTAACAGATGAAACAATTCTCAATCCTTTAATTGTCTGTTTCGTAGTTGAATCAGATTTATATCCGGCGATACTTGTTCTGGTCAAAGTGTCGTTAGTAATAACAGGAAATAATATTTCCTTTTGATTAGAGTAAATTTCTACCCGCCGATTTTCTTCGACAACTTCAGGAATCATCCTGTTTGATTTGTTTAGTGGAATATCTTTAGTCTTAATTGATATCCTATTATCCTGTATTTTCCAAATATCGGTTAAATAATTTTTGATGGCTTCAGCTCGCTTAAGAGAAAGTTGTGTGCTTTTCTGTTCTCCTTCCATTCTTGGCATACTTCCAATGAGTGTCAATTTGGCGTTCGGGTATTCATTCAACCTGAGGCCAATTATATTAAGTATGTAATGATACGCTTGTAATGAATTTAAGTTATATAAGCCATCAAGATTGAATTTTTCCGTTTCGCTTTTATCCATCTTTTTATATCTTGCTGGAATTTCAGCTGAATTCTCCTCAAAAAAGACATAATTTAAAAGAGGGTGCATTCTCGTTGTCAGGTATTCTTCGGAAATCATCTCCGGCAAAGGTATTTCTTTTTCCTCTTCATCTATCGGAAATGCCTTGACTGATGCAGCAAACTCATACTCAACCGGAATTTTTAAAGTATCTGTCCTGAAATATTTTTCTGTAATTATCTTTAAATCTTTTATAAAAAGAGTATCATAAGTTGTACGGGATGGTCCAGGAACAAGGATTGTATCAGTAATATTCATTATGTTTGTTTTGATTGTATCAATCAAATACTCTTTCCGATATTTTTCCATAGCAATAACTTTAGAAGTATCAATAATTTCTTCAGGTGGAATCTGGTATTCGAATATCTTTCTTTCATTAAAGACAAATGCTACACCCAGTTTTATACCCTGAACATTCCATTTTTCATAACTGATAATATTACGGAATCCATAGAAATAATTTATCTCAGGGGACAAATACCAGTCTCTATCATTACTCTTTAAAATATCGTAATTTATTCCTGCTGTAACACCATAATTATAATTTGATACCCCTGGGATATTTCCCCTGTAAGTCATCCTAACTCGTTTGTCATTTTCGAAAAGCAAATCTTCAGGTTCCAATAATGTTTCTTTTTGTTTGAAATAAGTACTAAATATAGTATTCAGTGTTAAGCCAATGCTAAAAGATACATCATTTGCTACTTTAGCTATAAACATTGGTTCAATGTTAATTGCATTAATAGAAGTGTTAATATTGTGCTCAATTAATCCTTTAACAGATTCATTTGGTCCGTAATCCATCAACTGCCATTCATTGGCTTTTATGACTGCACCAAAATTACTATAATATAGTCTGACTCCTAAAAGAAAATCCTTTTTTTCGGATAATGAATAATTAAAAAATACACCAAATAACGGTTCAAATCCCAAACCCTTTTTGTAATTGGGGCAACAGCTTGGAACACCGGGCAGGGCTGTTAAATCCAAAGTGTGATAATTTAATTGCAAAGAAGCTTGGCAACCATAGTACCAATCACTTCTCACCATTATTTGTTTTGTAGCATTACTATCATATTCAATAACCTCTGTTTGAGAATATAAATTTGAAACTACAAATATGAGATTAATGAGCAATATTAAAAATCTTTTGTTGTGTTCTAAAGGAGTTTTAGTATATTTTTTCAAAATACTCATTATTTATCTACAATTACCTTCAAATTAAAATTTTGAGTTTCTGTTATCATATTAATAAAATATAAGCCACTTGAATAATCTGTCAAATCTATAAATTCGGAATACATACCCGGAAGAGCTTCACCTTGGTAAAGTACTGCAACCTCAATTCCCAAATTATTCATCAGTACTATCCTTGTTGCCCCCTTTTCTCTTATACTATAATTTAGCAGGATGTTGTTGGAAGCAGGATTAGGTGCAACCGATTGTAAACCTGCTTTGATGCTCCTTTTAACAAATCTGCTTGTATCACCTTCTTTACAAATGCCTAAAATATCAAGACTTCCATCAATCTTCATGATTTCAACTCTATCCGAACCTATCCATTCGAAGGATTCTATTACCAAAGGAGTGTATTCAACAGTACCAAGACGGACAACAAAATTCAAATTTGCCAGAACTCCTAAAGTGTCGGTCAATTCACCTTTGACAGTGATAACACAATCGTCAATACCGGTAGGGATACATTCGGGTGTTGGTTCTATTGGTTGTAAAACAGATGAATTATATCGGATTCTTGCTTCAAAATTTTTTATATTTGACGAACTTAAATATCTCGATGCCTGAAGGATAACAGGTATTTGAATTTTATTACCAATCCATGCTTCTGTGTGAGGTATTTTAACCAAAGTAATTGGTTTTGGTCTTAAGTCCATATACCAAAAGCCTAGTCCGTTCACCAGATTTTGGGTTGCCCCTTTTCCGATTACCCATTGACCGAAAGAACTTTTCATCTTGTAAATTGCATTATTCGAAGTATTACCACCACTTGAAAATACATGTCTCTTCAGTTGTTGGCTCTCAGCAACCTGAATAAATATCAACAATAAGAAAATTGTTCCTGTCAGTTTAATCTTTAGCATTTTTATTCTTTCTTTAATCCTAATCTTATTCTTCTCAAAATTTTATTAATTTGCATCTTGCAATTCACAACTCACAACTCACAGCTTTTTCCAGCTAGCGGGCTAAACAATGAAATTATTTTGCCAAAAAATTTTTGTGTTTCAATTTTTAAATAATACAATATTTTACCGAATATTATCAAAAATTTCTACCTTTCCTAGCAGATAAAGTATACCAGGAATTTGCACCATCGCTTATCAACAAAAGCCCCGATTGTGCATTAAGATTACTGACATTACTTAATGTTTTTGAGTTTGCTGTTGCTAATCCGATTATATTCTGCCCGACAGCTGCTTGAACTGTTCCCGTTGCAAAATTCCCTCCTAAACAAATATAATACATTTTAAACGGTACTGTAGAAGCATTAGGTAGAGTTACAGTCAATCCAGTTGCTGTTAATATGATGACATAATCAGTCGCCGAAGCAGTAGTGTTAACACCTGTTTTTCTAAGATTTCCATGTCCCTCCGTTTGCGGTACCCATGCAGTTCCGTTCCATTTTAACACTTGTCCGTTTGTTGCTCCGTTCTGTGCTATTGTCGGATTTGGATAAGTTCCCGCTAAATCGCCTCCTGCACTACCTCCCGGAGCTGTTCCTGATATTGTAACATTGCCTGCATTTATCAATCTTCCTTTTGCATCTACTGTAAATGTTCCAACCTCTGTTGCACTTCCGTAACTTCCCGAAGCTACGGCTGTATTTACCAATGTCGGATTCGGATATGTTCCCGCTAAATCGCCTCCTGCACTGCCTCCGGGTGCTGTTCCCGATATAGTAACATTACCTGCATTTGTCAATCTTCCCTGGGCATCAACCGTAAATGTTCCGACTTGCGTTGCACTTCCGTAACTTCCCGAAGCTACGGCTGTATTTACCAATGTTGGATTCGGATATGTTCCCGTTAAATCACCTCCTGCACTGCCTCCGGGTGCTGTTCCGGATATCGTTACATTCCCTGCATTTGTCAATCTTCCTTTTGCATCTACTGTAAATGTTCCTACCTCTGTTGCACTTCCGTAACTTCCCGAAGCTACGGCTGTATTTACCAATGTTGGATTCGGATATGTTCCCGTTAAATCACCTCCTGCACTGCCTCCTGGAGCTGTACCCGATATTGTTACGTTGCCTGCATTTGTCAATCTTCCCTGTGCATCTACTGTAAATGTTCCTACTTGAGTTGCACTTCCGTAAGAAGCAGGGGTAACTGCTGTATTTACCAATGTCGGATTTGGATATGTACCCGTTAAATCGCCTCCTGCACTGCCTCCGGGAGCTGTACCCGATATTGTTACATTGCCTGCATTTGTCAATCTTCCTTTGGCATCAACTGTAAAGGTTCCTACCTCAGTTGCACTTCCGTAACTTCCAGATGTT
>Ga0172369_10001081_pt1 | contig 39979 bp, 34 predicted proteins | sample LakKiv25m_FD_114539 | JGI IMG/M metagenome (GOLD analysis project Ga0172369, IMG submission 114539) | Freshwater microbial communities from Kabuno Bay, South-Kivu, Congo - kab_022012_11.25m | ecosystem: Environmental > Aquatic > Freshwater > Lake | place: Democratic Republic of the Congo... | reverse complement strand
TGCGCGGGTGCTGTAACTTGGTAGCCAGGCACGCTTGAGGTGCGTGTGCCGAAAGGCGTGGAGGTTCAAATCCTCTCCCGCGCACCCATCCTTCGCCAAGGCTTCGAATGGCGAGGCAACCAGATTTATTACGAAGCTGCGCCGGAAGGTCTTCCGTAGTCTTAGCGAAGGAGACCTCTCCCGCGCACCCATCCTTCGCCCAGCCTTCGCACTAAGCTACGGCTTGGCGCGGCAAGGCTATGGAGTGGCGAGTGTTGAAAAACATTCTTGGTGCCAGTCAGGGCATTACGTAGCTTTAGCGAAGTATGCCTCTCCCGCGCACTTATCTTCGGATGATGAAGCAATCTGGGCAATTAGCTCAATGGTAGAGCGACTCGTTTACACCGAGTAGGCTGTAGGTTCGATCCCTACATTGCCCACATTACGGCTTGATTCAGGGAGAAAAATCAGTTATTATTAAACCAACTTGCCGGGGTAGCCAAGTTGGTCACGGCGGAGGTCTGAAAAACCTTTAATGTCAGTTCGATTCTGACCCCCGGCACATAGAAAATTAAAAATTTAAATATCAAAATGTAAAAAATTAAATCATCAGAAATTCACTATATATATTTCTGATTATTTTAAATTTTAAACTGTCATTTTGCATTTTGATTTTTTCATTTTTCATTATTCAAGCGGGCGTCGTATAGCGGCTATTATGCGGCCTTGCCAAGGCTGAGACGGCAGTTCGATTCTGCTCGCCCGCTCCACGTAAAATGTTTCGCGTTGCTCACCATCACGTGGCATGCTAACAAAAATAAAAAACCCCGAGGAAGGGGTTTTTTATTTTTGTGTCTTTTGTCAGTTTATCGAACTGCATCTTTCAAAGCCTTGCCAGCTCGGAATTTTGGAACTGTCATAGCTGGGATTTGAATTTTAGCACCAGTCTTAGGATTAACTCCCTGACGGGCTTTTCGCTTGGCTGCAACGAATGCACCAAAGCCAGTAAAAACAACTTTATCGTTTTTCTGCAAAGCCTTGGTGATGTTCTCTAAAATTGACTCTAAGCATTCGTCTGTTTGTTTCTTTGATAAACCGCACTTAGCAGCAACGGCATCAATCAATTGATCTTTATTCATAAAAAATTGAAAATTGAAAAATCAAAATGTAAAATTATAGTATCCGCCTGGGGCGGATTTATTTTAACATTTTACACTGTCATTTTTCATTTTGAGATTTACATTTTACATTTTCCTATTCGACCTTTTATTTCCCCTCCTTTTGTCTTATTTTAACTCTTTGTCAAAATCTTGGCAACTGCTAAACCCTTTATTTAAGCAAAAAACACAATTTAACTATTCCGAGTCAACTAGTCGCCTAACTCTTTCGATCTTTTTTATCAAACCGGTCTGATCATCTGTTTCCAGCCAAACGCCATTAACTTCAACCACTGCGCCTTGCGCTGTTTCCATCTTGAGACTCCGTTGAGTTTGAAATCTCTTAATCACAATGTCTTTATTGGCGCCTAAAACTGAATCCCGTATTCCAACCATGCCTAGGTCCGAGATAAAACCGGTACCACCAGGCAATATTTTTTCGTCAGCTGTTGGCACGTGAGTATGAGTTCCTAGCACCGCCGAAACCCGGCCATCCAAAAACCAGGTCAAGCCCGCCTTTTCCGAAGTTGCCTCAGCGTGAAAATCAATTATGATCGCATCGACCGCCTCGCTCCCCTGCTCTTTGCCTTTTAAGGAATAATCATCCAAGAGCTCTTCAATTTTTTTAAAGGGATCATCAAAATCATGCTTCATGAAAACTCGACCGATTAAATTTACGAGCAGCAATCGCCGCGTGCCTACGGTTAAAAGTTCAAAGCCTCGCCCAGCCACGCTTCCCGGCCAATTCAATGGCCGCAGAATTTTCTGTTTTTTATCCGATAGGATCAGTTCGCTTTCTTTTAGCACATAAGCATGATCACCGGTTGTTAGGTAATCAAAGCCCACAGTCGATAACTCCTCTAGCGCCTTTTGTGAGATGCCCTGGCCGTGTGCCACGTTTTCTGCATTAGCTAAAACTAAATCCGGCCCCAGCTCCTTTTTGAGCTCCGGTATAATTTTCTTCAAGGCCTGCCTAGCTGGCTGACCAACAATATCACCGAAGAATAATATTTTCATTTAATATTTCTAGATTTATTCTACCAATAATTAACGAGGTTTTATGATTTCAAAACATTCAATCTTTTTTACCTGAGCGAGGCTAGTCGCCAGAGAAAAATGTGTCGCAGACGCCTCCCTGATTTTGTTACTTATATTGGACGAGACGGCGAGACACAAGGAGCGGCTGGGGATAAACCTTATATTGTTACGTATAGTCGACGACGTTTTTTCGAGGCGACTAGCTGAGCGGTTTCTACCTCGCATACTCAATCGCCCGCATTTCCCGAATCACCGTTACTTTAATTTCACCTGGATATTGAAGCTCTTGATGAACCTTCTCGGCGATTTGCTTAGCCATACGCTTGGCCTGCATATCATCCATTTTTTCCGGCTGAACAAAAACTCTAATTTCTCGACCAGCCTGAATCGCGTAAGATTTTTCCACGCCTTCAAAAGAATTCGCCACTTTTTCTAGCTCTTCTAAGCGTTTCAAATAAGCTTCAAGGGTATCTTTTCTCGCTCCCGGTCGCGCACCCGAAATTTGATCTGCTACCTGAACGATAACGGCTTCGATTGATTCGTAAGGATACTCTTCATGATGCGATTGAATCGCTTTGATAATATCTTCGCTGATATTAAATTTCTGCAAAATCATTTTACCAATTTCCACATGCGATCCTTGGACTTCATGTGTCACAGCTTTACCAATATCATGCAGTAATCCAGCCTTTTTAACTAGATTAACATCAGCACCAACCTCGGCCGCGATTGAGGCCGCCAAGTGAGCCACCTCAAGCGAATGTAATAGAACGTTCTGGCCATAACTAGTCCTAAAACTTAATCGGCCTAGAATTCTCACTAGTTTTGGATCAAGTCCAGCTACGCCGGTATCAAAAGCCGCTGCTTTACCCGCTTCGTAGACCTTCTCGTTAATTTCTTCCTTAGCTTTCTCAACTGCCTCTTCAATTCTGGCTGGCTGAATTCGGCCATCAGACATTAATTTTTCTAGTGCCATTTTGGCAATTTGGCGGCGGATTGGATCAAAAGCAGAAATAATAATTGCCCCTGGCGTATCGTCAACAATTACTTCAACCCCAGTTAGCTTTTCTAGAGTTTTAATATTGCGCCCTTCTTTACCAATAATTCTTCCTTTTAATTCATCCGACGGCAAAGCAATGGAACTAGTCGTTACTTCCGCTGACTGCGAAGCAGAGTATCTCTGCATCGCATATGTCAAAATATTCTTGGCTTTCTTTTCTAATTCATCCTTCCCCTCTTTTTCTAACTTGTCGATTCGATCCATTAAATCATTGCTGAATTCTTTCTCAACTTGTTTGAGTAGTTCCTCTTTAGCTTCGCCCTGACTCAATTTAGAAATTTTTTCCAACTCTGCCAATTTTTGTTCTTGAACATGAGAAATCTGCTCTTTTATCTCTTTAATTTTTTCTGCTTTTTCTAAAAGTTCTAAATGTTTTTTTTCTAAATCTTGAGTTTTTGAGTCCAAGACCTGCTCTTTTCTTTCTAGCCGATCTTCAAGTCTCATAATTTGCTGCTCCCTTTCTTTCTGATCGTGCTTGGCTTCTTCTAGAATTTTTATCGACTTATCCTTGGCCTCGATAACTAGATCTCTGGCTTCTCGTTTGGCTTCTTCGGCCATCTTACCTAGTTTAGCCTCCAAGCTACCAGCTTGTTTTCTGGCGATGCTTTGGCGAGTAATATAACCAAAAAATGAGCCCACCGCTAAAGCGATGACCCCAATTATTATTGATAGAGTAATTGTTGACATATGGTTGTGACAGTCAGTCTCAACCATCTAAGAATTTGAATCGAGTTATTTAAATTGCCTTCTTGAGAATCTTATCAACTACGCCGTAGGATCTAGCTTCTTCCGCTGACATGAAAAAATCCCGGTCAGCATCTTTTTCAATCTGTTTCATTTCTTGGCCGGTATGTTTGGCCAAAATCTGATTTAAGCGATCCTTGGTCTTGATAATCTGTTTAGCAGCGATAGCAATATCTACTGCTTGTCCCCTAGCCCCGCCCATCACTTGATGGATCATGACTTCGGAGTTTGGCAAAATAAAACGTTTTCCCTTACTTCCGGCAGCTAACAAAACCGCCCCCATTGAAGCCGCAATCCCAATGCAAATAGTCGAAACGTCTGACTTCACGTATTGCATCGTATCATAAATCGCCAAGCCAGCCGTGACTGAACCGCCTGGGCTATTTATGTAAAGCTGAATGTCTTTTTTGGGATCTTGCGAGTCCAAAAACAAGAACTGCGCGATGACGGCATTGGCGACATCGTCGTCAATCTCGCCACCCAGAAAAATTATTCGCTCCTTTAAAAGCCGCGAATAAATATCATAAGCACGTTCTCCTTGAGGTGATTTTTCGATGACTGTCGGAATCAAATTCATAAATGATCGAACCCAAACCTCTTAAGTTAAATGATTTATATTCTATGCTATTTTCTACATCATTGGACAATTATGTTCTCCAATGACGCAGAAAAAGATATAGAATTATACCCCTCTGCTACCAATTTCACCTCGCCAAGGCCTCAGCGAAGGCGGGCACATTCCTGATTGCCAGAAACACGGAAGAAGGCAGAAAATATAGTTTATATTTTCTCCAATAACTCAAAAACTTTCTCGTTTTTTAGCCTTCCCTTAGTATATTCTTTGAGTTGCTCCATGTCAATTTGGGCCTGAACCGCTTCCCAATCAGGATAATGCTTAACCATATTAGTAATTTCCACCCCGATTTCTTCGTCGGCCACAACCACCTCTTCCCGCTTGGCAATTTCGCTCAAAACCAAACCGGAGCGAGAGCGTTCCTCGGCTTTTGTTTCCCACTCTTTTTTAAGCTCCTCTTCGGTTTTCTTTAACTTCTTTAAATAATCACCAAAATCCAACCCCATCTGCGACACATTATTTTTGAATTCTTCAATCATTCGATCCAGTTCACTTTTGACCAAGATTTCCGGCAGCTCCATAGTTGATTTTTTAGCAATTTTTTCTAACACCTTAGCTCGCCAAACATCTTTTTCTTTGTGTTCTTTTTCGGCGGCCAAATTATCCGACAGAGTTTCTTTTAGCTTGGCCAGATTTTCAAAATTACCAACGTTTTTGGCAAAATCATCATTGAGCTCTGGTACTTGCGGCTCCTGAACCAATTTAACTTTAACTTCAAAATTAATCAGCTGGCCAGATAAATCTGCTGGCTTGTAGTCTTCTGGAAAAACTAAACTAAATTTTTTCTCTTCGTTTTCTTTAAGACCAATTAACTGGTCTTCAAAGCCTGGTACAAATTTGCCCTCGCCAATCAGCACTGGATGATTTTCGCTTTTACCACCTTCAATAATTTGGTCACCTTTCTTAGCCGTGAAATCGATTTCCGCTCGATCACCTTTTTGAATTGGCCGTAATACGGTCACGTATTTGGTGCGTGATTTTTGCAGCCAACTTAAAGATTCTTCAGTTTCTTTCTCCGTTACTTTTATTTCCTCTTTCTTTTTTGGTTTATCAGTCTTAGCAATTTCCTTATAATCCGCCAAGGTAATTTCCGGCAGAACAGCCGTCTTAACTTTAAATTCAAACGGATTATCTTGGGCCACTTTTAAAACGTGAACCTCTGGCTGGCCGATCACATCAATTTTATTTTCTTTAACCGCTTTTACATATCCCTGCCGAACAGCTAAGTCAGCCGCCTGTTCCAAAATTTTTCCTTGACCAATTTTCTGCTCCAAGAGTTGTCTTGGCGCGGCACCGGGACGAAAACCATCAACTTTAATTTCTTTAGATAATTGCTGAACGGCTTGATCAACAAACTTGCCCCATTCTTGAGGATCAAATTCGATTAACATTTCAACCGTTGATTTGGGGAGTTTTTTAATATCTACTTTCATAAAAATTTAAAATGCAAATCTCAAAATGAAAAATGACAATGTAAAATTAAAAATTTATTACTTAATTTGTAAATCACGCATACGAAAAGCCTTGTCACAAAGCTTGAGCAAGCGAGGCTGGTGGCCTTTCAAAACGCTCAGACCGACAAAGCGGGCATGGTTCCGTTCGCCGAGGCGAACGGAGAGCGCCGGAGGCCTGGCGAATAAAATTTTTCACGCTGGGAAAAATTTTATGCTTTTGAGGGCCACGAGCCGAGCAAGTTTACACCAAGAACGAAACCAACAACAACGCCACAATATTAATGATTTTAATCATGGGATTAACCGCCGGTCCAGCTGTGTCTTTGTATGGATCCCCTACTGTGTCACCCGTCACTGCCGCCTGATGCGCCAGAGAACCCTTGCCGCCAAAATTTCCATCTTCAATATATTTTTTCGCGTTATCCCAGGCACCACCGCCGCTCGTCATGGAAATCGCTACAAAAATACCAGTTACAATTGTTCCAACCAATAAACCGCCAAGCGCCTTTGGCCCAAGCAAAAATCCAACCATAATTGGCGCGACAACCGGAATCAAAGCCGGCAGAATCATCTGACGAATCGCTGATTTAGTTACGATATCAACACAAACACCGTATTGCGGCTTGCCTGTTCCATCCATAATTCCTTTGATTTCTTTAAACTGTCGGCGAACTTCATTAACTACAGCCGCCCCGGCTTTTCCAACCGCTTGCATCGCCAATGAACCAAACCAATAAGGCAAAAGACCGCCTAAGAATAAACCGATAATAACGCTAGGATCACTCAAGTCGAAAGCAATCTGTTTCCCACCAAGATCAAGTAATTCTTGAGAATAAGAAGCAAAAAGAACCAAAGCGGCCAGTCCCGCCGAAGCAATCGCGTAGCCCTTAGTCACAGCTTTAGTCGTATTGCCAACTGAATCCAAGGCATCAGTTACCGTTCGCACTTCCGCTGGCAAACCAGACATTTCTGCGATGCCACCAGCGTTATCTGTAATTGGACCGAAAGAATCGATGGCCACAATTATGCCCGCCATCGAAAGCATACTCATCGCTGCCAAAGCCACGCCATAAATTCCAGCTAATCCATAAGAAGCCCAGATACCAACACAAATTAAAATTACCGGCGCGACAGTTGATTGCATTGAAACTGCCAACCCCGTAATCATATTCGTCCCATGGCCAGTTGTAGAAGCTTGCGCGATTGACTTGACCGGCGCAAAGCTCTTGGAAGTATAATATTCTGTAATAATCACCATGCCGGCGGTAACTACTAAGCCGACCAGCGATGAAAAATAGAACGGCCAGAAGCTAAATGAACTGTTAACCACATTTTTGGTTAGAGACTGAATCACTGGATAAAAACCAATGGCGGCAAAAACGCCCGAGGCGATTAATCCTTTATACAACGCACCCATAATGTTTTCCTTTTTACCGAGCTGTACGAAAAAGAAACCTAAAATTGAGGCAACAATTGAAACTGATCCCAAAGCCAATGGCAATAAAATCGCATTAGCAAATCCTGGAAAAAGCAAATTTCCCAAAATCATAACCGCGATTGCCGTGACTGCATAAGTTTCAAAAAGATCGGCGGCCATGCCAGCACAATCACCAACATTATCACCAACGTTATCAGCAATAACCGCTGGATTTCTTGGATCATCTTCGGGGATGCCAGCTTCTACTTTACCGACCAGATCAGCACCCACATCCGCGCCCTTAGTAAAAATTCCACCACCAAGCCTCGCAAAAACTGAGATTAAACTGCCGCCAAAACCTAAGGCAACTAGCGCCTTTAAGTCTCCGGTAAACCAATAAAAAGCCGAAACTGATAATAAACCCAATCCGACCACTAGCAAGCCTGTAACCATACCACCCTCAAAGGCAACAGCTAAAGCTTTTTTAAGACCAGTTTTAGCCGCTTCAGTTGTCCGAACATTAGCTCGAACCGCTACGTTCATACCAATAAAGCCCGCCAAGGCCGAAGCAATTGCGCCGGTCAAAAAGCCGATTACCATTTTCCAATTATAGTTAAATCCAAAAAATAAACCGACGGAGATTATTAGAGCTACCACCGCTACGGTTTTATACTGTCGAGTTAGATATGCTTTTGCTCCTTCACTGATGGCTTGAGAAATTTCTACCATCTTCCCTTCTCCAGCTGAATACTTCATTATTTTCCAGCCCAGAAACAGGGCGAAGGCCACGGAGGCAAAACTGGCGATGATTGAGAAAAGTTGAATAGACATAATCTTTTAAAATCCTAATGACAAATTTCCAATGACCAATGACATCCGCCTTTGGCGGATATTTTAATCATTTATTATTTATCATTGACTTAAAATTTATAATTTAAATTTAGAGTACGACTTCCTTCTTCTTTCTCCCTCGAGTGCTTTTTGGTTTTACTTCTTCAGCATCACTAATACCATCATCTTTTTTAACTTCTTCAGCTGGCACTTCTATTTCGCCATCGACTGGAGCTTCCGGCTCTTTCTCGATTTGAGCACCGGCCACATCAATTTTCCATTCAGTTAACTTGGCCGCTAAACGAACATTCTGTCCGCGCTTGCCAATCGCCAAAGATAGTTGATCTTCCGGCACCTCAACCTTAGCAATTTTTTGTTCTTTATTAATTTCCACTTTTAAAACCTTGGCTGGCGCCAAAGCATTAGCGATAAACTTCTGTGGATCTGGCGACCACTCGATAATATCAATTTTTTCGCCACCGAGCTCATTAATAACCGCCTGAACTCTGGTGCCTTTTTGGCCAACACAACTGCCAATTGGATCAACCCCCTCTTCGGATGAAGCCACGGCAATTTTAGAACGAGAACCGGCTTCTCGGGCAATTGATTTTATTTGAACCGAACCAGCCGAAATTTCTGGCACTTCCAATTCAAAAAGTTTCGCTAACATTTTCGGATGAGCCCTAGACAATATAATGCTTGGTCCGCGAACTTCTTTTTGAACTTCCAATAGCAAGACTCGAATTCTTTGGCCCAAGCGATAACGCTCTTCTTGTATCTGCTCCTCCGGGAACAACACGCCAGTTGTTTTGCCAATATCCACAAACACTGCGCCTCGATCGAGACGCTGAACGATGCCAGATAGAACTTCGCCTTCTTTATCTTTATATTCTTCAAAAACTGTCTCCCGTTCAGCTTCGCGAATGCGTTGGATAATAACTTGTTTAGCCGTTTGCGCCGCAATTCGGCCAAAATCAGTTTTTGATTCCAATTCAATTAAAAATTCTTCACCAATTTGAATTTCCGGTTTTTCCTTTTTTGCATCCTCGATCAAAATGTGCTTTTCCGGATTAAACCGAACCTTCTTGTCCCCGTCTTCCTCGTCCGACCGATTATCTCGCTCGTCTCTGGGCTCATTTTTTTCCGCTTCAATCTCTTCCTCGGTTTTGATCATCGTTTCATCCAAAACCTGCTTAATCTGGAAAATCCTAACCGCGCCAGAGACTAAGTCAAAAACCGCCCGGATATTTTGACCCTTGTGTCCAAAGTCTTTTTTGTAAGCCGCGGCAATTGCGACCTCGATCGTCTCAATGACCTTCTCCTTAGAGATACCCTTCTCTTCACAGATTTGGTCAATAGCCGAGCCGAATGATGATTGATCCATACCAATTTTGTCAGTGAAGCAAATTTTGAGTAAAATTTTGTTTTACAAAATTTTAAGAAAAATGCAGCTGAGCTGTTAAAAAATTGAGTACCCCGCCCCAAGCTCTCAACTAGACCACCCAAGATTAAATAAAAACTAATAACTATATAATCACCGAGGGTTAATCAGACAGCACAGGGGGCGAGGTAAAGGTTTTCTATCTAAATTTTTATCGCCTAGCGGCTCAAAAATTTAAAGAAAGCCCTTTATTAAAAACGGTCCGTTTTCACGGACCCAAATCTCTCTTATCCACAATCTATATATAGGATAGCTCTCCTGGCTAAAAGTGTCAATAATACAAAGAAAAAACCGGCTAGCTGTTGCTAACCGGCAATACGCTTCTGTTCTCAAAAATGTTCCCCTCAGCCCTGATACTGAAGGGTCCAGCCCCTCTTTATGGAGGGCAAAGTCTGGAAGCTCGGCTCTTTCGGTCCGCCTCCCACCTGTACCATATACATCGTCACCGACTGATCATAGCCAGCCGGAACTCTAACGAGAACGCCGCAGGTTCTGCAGTTCTCACTGCGATCAAATTCATCTCCTTTCTGCCGCAATATCGTCGGGTTACCACAGTAAGGACAATCATCCAATCTTTGATCCTTCATCGCGATTACCATATTGCACCCCCTTTTATAAGAAAAAGTTGTTTTTTGTATCTAGGAAAGAGCTAATCTTACTATTTTTAGCTTAACATAAAACTTAGATAAAGTCAAGCTATCTTCCCGCCCTCTTTTAAATACTTTCCGATCAGCCAAGAGCTCGATTGCACCTTGCCTCTCTTGCCCACATTAAAAACCATCTGACAATCAAGTTTTTCGCAAGTAGCCACTTCAGGAACGTTATGCTGGTGCCGATCGCCCCCATTAGCAAAAATATCTGGCTTAATTTCTTCTAGCGCTTTGCAAACACTGACATCTTCATCGCTTGGCTTGTGCTTAGTCAAAACTACTCGATCCACCGGCTTTAGAGCTTCGATAATTTCTTTGCGTTCCAGCTCCGGCATAAAAACATGCCCTTTTTTCTTTTGCAGCCAATTATCATTATTCAAAATTACAACTAGTTCATCGCCCAGCGCCTTAGCCTCATAGAACATCTCCACGTGTCCAATGTGAATTGGATCAAATCCCCCGCTCACCGCGACTACGATTTTTTTCTTTGATTGCTTCTTCACACTATTAAATAAATTTTTTGTTATAAAAGTTTTCAATAATTTCTTCCGCTTTTTCTAAATCTTCGGCACGAGTATTGGGGTGCCAAAAACTGGCTCGCTCAATTTTGATCAGGCAGCCGTTATCTTTAACCATTTTCGCCAGCGTCTGCGGCAAACCATATTCTTTCTCTGAAATTTTGACCATTGGCGAGAAAAAGAATCTTTTGTCTAAAACATAAACACCGGTGCTAACTAAATTATTTACCGACTGATCCGATTCATCAATGATTTGAACTAAATTATTATCATTATCAATTTCAATAACGCCAAGCGGCCCTGGATTGCTAACTTCCTTAACCATCATGGCCATTTTGTGTTTAATAATCTTCTTAAGATCGTCGTGATGATGCAGATCATCACCATTTAAAACAATGAATTTATCCCGCACCAAGTTTCTCGCTAAAAAGACTGCGCCCGCTGTGCCATCCAAACGTAACTGATAAACATAGTATAATTTTCTACCCTGATGCTCGTCGCCAAAATGATCCTTAATTTTGTCGCCATTATAGCCCACCACAAAAATCACCTCATCAATTTCCTTGGGTAAATTAGCTAGGGTGTATTCAAGAATTGCCCGACCCTTTATTTTTAGTAATGGCTTAGGAGTTGAATGGGTTAACTTTCCCATTCTAGTTCCTCTGCCGGCGGCCAGAATGACTGCTTGCATAAAAATTTTATCAAATGTTTTTTTATAAAAGCATATCCCGAACTAGATTTTAGATATCGCTCGAATCCATAAGCTTTATTTTTATCGGCAAATACGCAATACCATACAATTTGATACGGTCTTTTTTTATTAGAATATATTGCTGATCCAGAATTGTGTTCCTGCAATCGCCTCTTCAAGTCGAAAGTTACACCAATATAACGGCTCTGATCTAGTCTACTTTGGAGAATATAAACATAATACATATGTTTATTTGTCCCACTTCGTCAAGACTACGCGGGACACCACTTCTTTGCAATTATAATTACTTTATACAACCTATAATGTGCGTGCACCGCGAAGCTCCGGAGTTAAAACGACGGAGCGAAGTGGTGGACCTGGGGAGAATCCGCCAAAGGCGGACAAGTCGGCCTCGCCTCTCGTCGCGCCGTCGCGCTCCTCAGGCTGGCCACCGCCTCGCGATTTTGCCTGCTGGCAAAATACCGCTCCGGCGTTCGATTCTCACGCGAGCCAAACAATTGGCTCGCTCTTCAATAATGTGGACCTGGGGAGAATCGAACTCCCGTCTCAGCAATGCGAATGCCGCGTATTACCACTATACTACAGGCCCTCTAGATTATTTTTCGAACTCTTTTTTAATCAACTCCGCTTCTTTTTGCAACCATTCATTATCCGCTATTTCATACTCACCGCTATGCGCGCTTGATCCTTTATAAGAAGCTTTTTTCTGATCAATATGTAAATTAATTTCTGCTTTACCAAAACCAGGCTGCTTAACATAAATGTGGTAGCGTGGATAGTCGCCGCCACCCATCAACTTTACAAAAGACATCTCGCCTGTTTCATCATCGCGTCGCTGAAAACTATAGCCCAACCGGCGAAGAACGTTTACCACCGAATCTGTTATTTTGTCTAAATTTAATCTCATAAAATTATTTAGTTAATTGGCCACTTTCAATGTGCCAACCGCCTTCCGGACAGACTTGCGCGAATTCTACTTTTATTTCTTCTTGATTTGTTCCATGTCCAATTGCTATCTTTTTATCTATCCGGTGAAGTCCGCATTTGCAATGCCAAATTTCATAATCAATACCCTCGTGCTTCCCGCCACAATGATGAACCTTGTGCTCACCGTCTTGGTATGAACATGGTGAAATAAATAAATTAGATTATCTTTGTCCATATCTTTGGCTTGTCGGCCAGCTTAGCTGGCCTTGACCAAGTTCAGCTTGGTCGGGCCGCGGGGATTCGAACCCCGAGTAAATCCCTGCCCCGTAGCGAGCTCCGCTCTGCTACTGGGGCTCCCGCCCCGCACCAAAACTTTACCGTCGGGGCACTGGGAATTGAACCCAGTCTACATCCTCCCGAAGGATGCGTACTACCGGTATACGATGCCCCGATGAGTTTGGTGCGAGGTAAAAAGGACTCGTGCTACCATTACACTACGGCCCGTTAGAAATCTACATAGCAAAAAAGAATTTTAATCTGTTCTTTATAAATCTTTTTCCCATGCCTGATTTTAAATATTTTTCTCGCATTTTTGCGTCTTTATCGTTTAAGGAAGCTTCATAACATATTAGCTTAAATGGTCACCTACCCTTGGCAAAAAGATTGACCCCCTTGTCATTCTCCGAAATTCTTTTTTGCAAATCGCTGGCATAACCAGTATGCCAATTACCGTCTATACTGCTTTTGAGTACATATACATAATACATAGACTTCTAACGGGCTACGGCCCGATTACTATCCTATTTCATCATATTTTAGCTAAAAAATCAAATAAAAAAATCCTTTCTTCTAACGAACAGGATTTTTTTGATAGCTAAATTTCTACCTTGATCGGGCAATGATCCGAGCCCAAAACATCCGTTAAAATTTCCGCCTGCTTTAGTTTAGGTGCGATTTTTTTGGAGACAAAAGCGTAGTCTATGCGCCAGCCAAGATTTCGAGCGCGAGCATTGGCAAAATACGGCCACCAAGTATATTTTTTCTCGCTCGGATGAAGCTGGCGAAAAGTGTCCGTAAATCCTAACTTCACAAGTTTATCAATTTGCGCCCGCTCCTGCAACGTAAACATAATATTATTTTTATTCTCTTTTGGCCGAGCCAAATCAATTTCTTCGTGCGCAATATTAAAGTCCCCCACTAGCGCCACCGGCTTGTTTTTTATTTTCCCAAGATATTCAAATAAATATTTATACACCTCTAATTTATATCCTAAGTTTTCTTTACCTCGCCCGCCGTGAGGTAAATAGAAATTAATTAAAATAAAATCAGAGAAATCCAAACGTAACATCCGCCCCTCGTTATCAAATTGCTCAAAGCCAATTTTAGTTATCACTTTTAATGGACGCTGTTTTGTAAAGACCGCCGTTCCGCTATAACCCGGTCTAATTGCGGGGTTATAAAAAGAAAAATAACCCGACGGATCATTAAGTTCCGCCGGGATTTTATCTATTTGCGCTTTTATCTCCTGGAGACAAACTATATCTACTTTGCTCTTTTTCAACCAGCCCCAAAAATCTCTTTTATAAATCGCCCTTAGTCCATTAACATTCCAAGAAATAATTTTCATATAAATTTATCGCCTCACTTCCTTCAAAAAAGCTAACTCTCTTATTTTAATAAATTTCCATTGATAATCATCAGATTGATCAGTTTCTAGAATTTCTATTGCTTCGTTAAGGCTAACCCATAAAACCGAAAAATTATCTTCGATTTCATCATCAGTAAATGCCGGTTGCCCTTTTGCTCCAACCACTTCCGCCGTGTAACAAAATGCCTCCTGCCTTATTTGCCATTTCGTCCGATGCTCAATTGTCATCCCAATCTCACCCGTGATTTTTATTTCGCAACCAATCTCTTCCCGACACTCTCGCCGCAAGGCCTCTTCAATACTCTCTCCTTTTTCAACTCCCCCGCCCGGCAGCTTGTGATAGTTCTTTTTAGAAACAAAAAGCGGGGCTACTTTGCCCTCGCCATCAAAGACTACCGCCCGCGCCGCCTGCCTGAATTTAAATTTTTCTAATTCCTCCGCAGACGAATTATCGAATTGGATAGTTTTTAATAATCGCATGTCTTAGGCTACTATATTCACCAACTTCCCTTTCACAAAAATTATTTTCTTTGGCTCTTTACCTTCGAGCCACTTTTGAATATCGCCATTGGCTAGGGCAATCTTTTTGGCTTCGTTTTCCGAAATATCTGCCGACACGCTTAAGATGGCTCGAACTTTACCGTTAATTTGCACCGGCATTTGAATAGTTTCATCTCTCACCATCGCCTCATTATATTTTGGCCACTGGGCCTTAAAAATACTTTCTTCGCCTGCCCTGAGCGTAGTCGAAGGGTTCCCCAAACCGGACCATAATTCTTCCGCCATGTGCGGGGCAAATGGCGCTAGCAAAATCAAAAAGGCTTCGGCTGCGCCGCGTGGCATCTTGTTAAACTGCATCACGAAATTCACAAAAATCATCATTTGAGAAATAGCCGTGTTGAAGCGCAGGCCTTCAATATCTTCGGTAACTTTTTTAATGGTCTTGTGCAACATCTGTGGCATGCCTTCGAGCACGTCTTTACAATCGCCGCCACCCGCCTCGACTCGCATAGACGCTTCGTCGACGCGAGGCGGGCAATCCATCAACTCTGCTTTTTGGTATAAATTCCAAACTCTTTCCAAAAATCGAGCGATACCAACTATACCCTTGGTATTCCAGGGCTTAGCGTCTTCTAGCGGGCCCATAAACATTTCAAACATGCGCAGGGCATCTGCGCCGTATTCGGCCACAACGTCATTAGGATTTATCACATTACCCCAAGATTTAGACATTTTCCGGCCATCTGGCGCCAAGATCATTCCCTGGTGACGCATCTTTAAAAATGGCTCATCAAATTCAATATAACCAAGCTTGTGCAATACTTTAGTAAAAAAGCGCGCGTAAAGCAGATGCAAAACAACATGCTCGGCACCGCCAACATATAAATCAACCGGCAACCACTTTTTAAGCATTTCTTTGCTAGCAAATTCTTGGTCATTTTTATTATCAGCGTAACGCAAATAATACCAAGACGAGCAAACAAAAGTATCCATCGTGTCCGATTCGCGCAATGCTTTTTCACCGCAAACTGGACATTTAACATCATGAAAACTTTTTGATTTTTTCAATGGAGATTCTCCGGTAGGAACAAAGTCCACATCCGTCGGAAGCTCAACTGGTAAATCATTTTCTGGAACAGGAATAATTGCATATTCCTCGCCGTTGATTATTGTGGTTTGAAAATTTGAATTTTGGATTTGTTTGGAAATTGGAAATTGGTCATTGGAAATTTCCGAGCATTTACGACAGTAAATGATCGGTATAGGCGCGCCCCAATAACGCTGGCGGGAAACTAGCCAGTCACGCAGTCGGTAATTGATTGTCTTTTGCCCAATTTTTTCTTTTTCCAGCCATTGAGTTAATTTGCTTCTTGCTTCATTCGACGTTAAACCGTTAAATTCGTTGGAATTTATTAAAACGCCGTCTTCTGTGAAAGCTTCTTTTTCTATATCGGATTTGCCATCCTTACTTTTTATCACTTCATTAATTGGCAATCCGAATTTTTTTGCAAACGCAAAGTCGCGCTCATCATGCGCTGGAACCGCCATCACCGCGCCAGTGCCATAATGCCCCAGCACAAAATCGGAAGCGAAAAGCGAAATTGCTTTTTTAGTAAAGGGATTAGTAACCTTTACTCCCTTTAACTCTACGCCAGTTTTATCTTTCACATCCGAAATTCGCTGCAAATCCGTTTTCTTTTTAGTCTCGGCAATATATTTTTCAACTTCCGTCCAATTACTAATTAGTGGTTTTAGTTCTTGAATCTTTTTGTGCTCCGGTGCAATCAGCGCGAAGGTCATGCCAAAAACCGTATCCAGGCGAGTGGTATAAACTTCAATCTTTTCATCGCTTCCCTCAATTGACATAGCAAATTGTGCGCCTTCGCTTTTACCAATCCAATTTCGCTGACCAGCTTTAGTTGATTCGGGCCAATCAATTTTATCAAGACCAGAAAGTAAACCAGAAGTCTTGCCGCTATCTTCAACAAAATCAGTTATTTTAAAATACCATTGCTCCAAATCTTTCTGCACTACTTCTTTGCCACAACGATCGCACACTCCCCCCTCAGCTTGTTCGTTAGCTAAAACAGTTTGGCAACTTTCGCACCAATTTACTTTTCCTTTTTTCTTGTAGGCTAAACCGTTTTTATAAAGCAGTAGAAAAAACCATTGCGTCCATTTATAATATTCCGAATCAGAAGAAACCACTTCGCGCGACCAGTCATAAGACAACCCCATCATATTCATTTGCTTTTTAAAAGTCTCAATCGATTTTTTTGTCGTCTCGGCCGGATGAATTTTAGTCTTAATCGCAAAGTTTTCCGCGGGTAGGCCAAATGCATCAAAGCCTTGCGGGTGCAAAACGTTAAAACCCTTCATTCTTAGATAGCGAGAAATAATATCCGTGGCCGTGTAACTTTCCACATGCCCCGTATGCAACCCATCGCCCGAAGGATATGGGAACATATCTAAAATATATTGCTTGGGCTTGGCACTCCTATCATCCGCGGCAACCAACTCCGGATGCTCAGTCCAGTATTTCTGCCACTTTTTTTCTATTTTATTATGATCGTATTTCATACGATTTACTTTACCGCTTTTTTATCTTTTTTTCAACAAAAATATCTCTTTTTACCTTATATTGACAAGCTGGACGAAAAAGATGTAACCGTGTTTATCGATAGGATAACCCTGCCTCTGGCAACCATCTCCATCGTCAGCCAGACGTATGGAATCATTCTTTCGAAGGAGAAAAAGAAGATCGACAAAATCCTGGAGAAATTCAGGAAAGATAAGGACAACCGATCTGCTTGATTTCTTTCTAAGCCGACATGAACACCCCAGGCGCCCCCAAGGCGCCTTTTTTATTGGCAAAAAATATGCTATTCTAACGCTATGAAAAAAGCATTACTTATTATTTTATTTTTATCGTTAACTTTTTTAACTATAGCGCCCGCTCAAGCGATTACAGCCGAAGTTGCTTGTAAAACCAGTCCGCTGCTTTCTATAAAGTCCTCTAGTCTAACGCCTTGGGCGGTTGTTTGCGGCGCCGCTGTTGATGCTATCAATCCCTGTTCACTTTCTATCTTAATTTTACTCATGGCCTCTTCGCTGGTTAACGGCGAGCGGAAAAAAGCCCTCAAGGCAGGCCTTAGTTTTATTGCGGCAGTTTATTTTACTTATTTTTTACTGGGCATCGGTGTCTTAGCTGTTATTCGAACCTACACCGTTACTTTCTCTCCCTTGTTTTACCAAATCGTTGGCGTGATGGCGATTCTCTTTGGCCTTTTCAACATCAAAGATTATTTCTGGTATGGCAAAGTTTTTTTAATGGAAGTGCCCCTGCTCTGGCGCCCGAAAATGAAAGAATTAATTTTTGGCGTCACTAGCCCCAAGGGCGCCTTCTTGATCGGTCTTTTAATTAGTCTCTTTCTTCTCCCCTGCTTGTCCGGCCCTTATGCTGTAATTTTAGCGATGCTCGCGACTAACAAAGAACTTCTACATGCGTTAATTTATATGGTTCTTTACAATATTATTTTTATTTTGCCAATGACAGCTGTCGTACTAGCCATGTATTTTGGCCTGCCACCCGAAAAAGCCGAAGCCTGGCGAAAAGAAAAACTTCGATTATCGCATCTAATTGCTGGAATAATTTTACTAGCGCTAGGAGTTATAATTTTGGGTGGCTGGTTATAGATTCGTCCACCGAAATTTTTAATCAAAGGCCAATTAAAAAGGCACCCAAAGGTGCCCTTTTTCTTTATGGTTGCTCGAACAAATATATTAACCGGCCAAGCCCAGCAATTTTTTGCCGCTCTCGGTCAATTTCGCCTGGTCTCCTCTCTGGCTAAAGTCAAAACCAATGCGCACGATTCCGGTACTTTCGTATCCACGTAAAACTTCCATACCTCTTTCTTCTGCCGATCGACCTTCAGCGCACTTTAATAAAGCCAACCGGCTTCTCACTCCCCCTCATCGCCTGCTTGATCATCGTTGCCATATACCTCCTCTTTCAAGGAGCTACTTATTTTTTTCTTAATTGATTCTTTATTCTTAGCCGTTTTAATAATGGCAACTTATCCAACATCGTCTTGCCATTTAAATGATCTGTTTCGTGGCAAATTATCCGAGCCAGCAAATCACTGGCTTTTATTTTTTGCGCTTGACCGCCCTTGTCCATGTATTCAACTACTATTGTCTTTGGCCGTTTAATGTCAAACTCCAAGCCCGGCAGACTCAAGCACCCTTCAGCCATAATGGCCAAACCTTTTTTATCGACAATCTTAGGATTAATCAAAACCCTAACGTTGCCGCCACTGCGACTATCGTCAACTATTATAATCTGCTTTGAAACGCCAATCTGATTAGCCGCTAGCCCCGCTCCCCGCTTGGCATAAAGCGTCTCCACCATATCATCAATTAATTTTTTTATTTCAGCGTTAACCTCACCAACGGGTTTGGTTTTTTTAGTTAAGATTTTATCGGGATAAGTTTTGATATTTAAAATCATATTTTATTTTCACTCGGGCAGATGAGTAATTGCTTTCCTGAAACGCTCAGTTTTGCGAGCGGGCACGGTGTCCCGACTTTCTGGAGGGACGAGCGAGCAAAACTGGCGAGTAAAATTTCCAGGCTGGGGAAATTTTATGATTTCAGAAAGCGATTACGAGCTCTGCCTATATTTTAAATAGTCCCTTAGCGTTTTTCGTCGTGGCTTCCGCCACCTCCTCAAAGCTAACGCCTCGTAATTCTGCTATCTTCTGCGCTACATGTCTTACATAGCTTGGTTCATTTCTTTTACCGCGCAAGGGCACCGGCGTCAAGTATGGGCAATCAGTCTCTACCAATATTCTATCAAATGGCATAGTTTTTATCACCTCATCATAGTCGCGCGCAAAGGTAATAATGCCATTGAAGCCCAGGTAGAATCCCATATCTAAATACGCTTGCGCCTGATCCATTGTGCCAGAAAAACTATGCAGCACGCCACCGGGCAATGACTTTCCAGTGCTAATCCATTCTTTAAATATTTTATGAAGATCATCATGCGCTTCTCGACAATGTACTAAAATTGGCTTTTTAAATTTTATTGCCAGCTCTAATTGTTTTATAAAAACCGTTTGCTGCAATTCTTTGGCCGACGCGTTTCGGTAGTAATCGAGTCCAATCTCACCAATTGCCACTACTTTTTCTTGTCCCGCCAAATTGGCATAATACTCTTCGTTAAATTCTTCAGCGGGAATAGTAAATTTTACTATTTCGCCATTTTCTTTCTCCTCAATTTCTTGTGCCCAAAGCTGAATTGGGTGCAAGCCAATGGCCGCAAAGACACCTGTTTCATAACGATTGGCATATTCAACTGCCCGGCGCGAAGTATCTTTTTCCGAACCAACATTTATCATCCAAGTTCCCTCATCCAAGGAGCGCTTCACCACCTCATCGCCATCATTTTTGTATTGCAAAAAATTAACGTGTGCGTGAGTATCGATCAGCATAAATTTAAACTTTTTTTCTTTTTTTATACCAAAACCAAAAATAAACGATCGCCAGCAAAGAATAATTTACGGCCATAAACCACGGCTGGCCCCAGGACCAACCGTCAAACTTCCACTCCGAAAAAGGCCATAGAAAGGGCGTTGGAAAAAATTTATATGAATGAGACGGGATGTCCAGCAAAATATGGATAAGCCAACCACCCATTTCCCAGGGAATTTTCTTAAAGGAAAAACCGATAAGCCCCGCTACTAATAAAAATATCGCCAGACTATGACTGATATTATAAAGCGAATGCGCCAATTGCAGCATTGGGTAAGTATCGCCAGCTATCGGCTCGGCTTCGTCGGGATGTTGGAAACCGGAAAAACCTTGTTCGCCAAAAAGCAACCCCCAAATCATCCAAACGAACATCGGCGTAAAAGCGAAAAGATCCGGCAAGATGCCCCAAAAAATCGCCCACCAAACCTTAAGGGGCCTCTCTCTTTTTAAATTAATGGCGCGATAAGCCGCGCCGGTCCATAGACCATGAGCAAATATATCCATAAAATCTTTTCCCATTTAGACCGCGCATACGAAAAATTTTGTCTATACCGATAAAAGATCAAGGCGAGAAATTGTTTCTCCGAAACGCTCAGTTTTGCGAGCGGGCTCGGTTTCGTTCGCCACGGCGAACGAAGAGAGAGCAAAACTGGCGAGTAAAATTTCCACGCTGGGGAAATTTTATGATTTCGGGAAATAATTACGAGCCTTTATTTATCGTCGCGCGGCGGTTTTTTTATTTTATCCTCATAAACAACCCTTCTCCCTTGGCAATTCTATCCACTTTAGCATCCGCCAAAATTTTGGCGGATGTCTCCGGCATTATCGGCACTAGCGCCTCGCCAATCGCGATAATCGCGCCAAGCAGCTCGCCCAAAATTTTGGCGGTACCGTCTTTATCAATTTTTACCAATTCCCAAAGTTTTGTTTCGTCAATATATTTATTAGCCCAGTCAATTTTGACTCTAACTTTTTCAATCACTTCTGAAAATCTCATACCCTCCATCTCTGCATCAACTTCAATCTTTACCTCTGATGCAGCTATTTTGCCATCAAAGTTTTTCTCAATAATATTAAAAACTCGACTGACCAAATTCCCTAGCCCGTTGGCTAGCTCCGAGTTATATTTTTCCGTCATATTTTCCCAGGTAATATCAATATCTTCACTAAAGCTATTCCAGCTAGCCAGAATATAGCGAGTGCCATCCGTGCCAAATCTTTTAACCATTTCATCTGGTGAAATCACATTCCCCAGCGACTTTGACATTTTCTGGCCACCGCTAGTCAAAAAGCTATTGATAAAAATTTGCCTGGAAACTGGTAAATTAATCGACATTAACATCGCCTGCCACATGGCTGACTGCTGACGCAAATTATCTTTGCCCGCCACTTGAACGCCCGGCCACCAACCATTAAATTTTTCCATATCGCGAGGCCAACCAATAGCGGAGATATAGTTAGTCAAAGCATCGAACCAAACATACATTACATGTTCATCGTCATCCGGTACGGCAATGCCCCAGGGCATTTTGCTGGCCAGTCGAGAAACACTAAAATCTTCCGGCCCCATCTCAATAAACTTTTTAATTTCATTAAATCTTTTAGCCGGCACCACAAACTCATGATTATTTTTATATAGATCTAATAATTGCTGTTGAAAATCCGAAAATTTGAAAAAGTAATTTTCCTCCTCGACAATATCGATCTCTCGGTTTGGATGCAATGGGCATTTTCCGTCAACTAATTCTGAATCTGTTTTTTCTAATTCACATCCCACGCAATATTTAATTTTATAATGCTTTTTATAAATATAGCCGTTACTTTTGGCCTGACGCCAAAATTCTTGCACTGCGCTAATATGATAATCATCTGTCGTGCGAATAAAATTATCAAAACTTAAATTTAAAGACTCCTTTAAGTTCTTAAATTTTTCTACTTGCTGATCGCAGTATTTTTGCGTATCCAATCCTAATTCCTGTGCCTGCTGAAAGATTTTAAGGCCATGCTCATCGGTACCAGTATTAAAAAATATTTCATTCCCCTGCTGGCGCTGGAATCTAGCCCAAATATCTGCCCGCGTAATTTCCCACGCAAAACCAATGTGAGGCTCGGCGTTAACATACGGCAAAGTTGTAGTAATATATTTTTTACTCATATTTTTTAACGACGATTACAAACTCTCCTTTTAAATTATTCTTATCGCCATTTAGTATGCTTAGAATTTTCTCGGCTGTTCCGCGATAAATACTTTCAAACATTTTCGTAATTTCTCGCGCCACCACAATCTGCCGCTCAGGCATTAAAAGTTTTAGCTGTTCAATCGCCTTTAGAATTCGATGGGTTGATTCATAAAAAACGACTGTCTCGTCAGCCTCGGCTACTTTCTTAAAATAAGTCTCCCGGCCTTTTTTGTGTGGAGGAAAACCCATAAAATTAAATTTATCGGTTGGGAAACCACAGATACTCAAAGCCGCAATGGCCGCGCAGGGACCCGGAATTGGCACAATCTTTATTTCTTTCTCGCCCGCCCACTCGCTTGTCAGGCGACTAACCAGCATGCCGCCCGGATCAGAAATCCCCGGCGTGCCAGCATCTGTTACTAGCGCAATATTTTTTCCTCGCGCTAATTGCTCAGCAATATATTCAATCTTTGATAATTTACTATGCTGAAAATAGCTCACCAAAGGCCTGGCAATACTATAATGATTTAACAATTTTACGCTCTGGCGCGTATCCTCGCAGACCACCAAATCCACCGATTTTAAGATTTCTAGCGCCCGCAGCGTAATGTCCCCCAAATTGCCAAGCGGCGTTGCAATAATATATAATATACCCATACAATCAATTTAAACGTTTTTTTTGTTTCTGGCAATTATCTCTTACTAGATAATAAACATTGGTAGCTAAGCTAATTTTCAATTTTCAAATCTCAATTTTCAATCAATAATCAATGCTTTAATCTTTAATTTTCAAATATTTGAAAATTAAGTCATTGAAAATTCATTGTAAATTGATAATTGGTGCTTGAAAATTTGAATAATGATCCTTCTTCCTCACTTACTGATTGGAGCCGCCATCGGCGCTAAGGTCCAGAGCCTTCCCGCTGTTTTTATTTTAAGCATCATCAGTCACTTCCTTGCCGATAAACTCCCCCACTGGGAGTATCTCGATAAAGAGCTCACGGAATTTAAATCAAAAAAAGAGTGGTTCGCTTTTTTTACTAAAGTTATTCTAGATTTTGGCCTGGGCATTTTTATTATTTTTTATTTTTTCTGGCAATCACCGCTTTGGCCAGCTGTAGCAATTGGCGCCCTAGCTTCCGTTCTACCCGACTTTCTTATTTTCCTTAACTATCTTTTCCCTAAAACAAAAATATTAGAAAGCTATAGAAAATTCCATCACCAAAGCCACTTGAAAAAGGGCCGCTATAAATTATTTCTTTCGCTCTTTAGCGAAGCCCTAGTCATCTTGCTGGCAATTTACCTAATTGCCTAATTAAACAAAAAACCGCCCCAGATCAACAAGGGCGGTTTTTTAATTTGCGAAATCTAGATCATCTTCTTTTCCCTAGAAAAAACATCGCCCAAAAAAACCGAAGCTGTCGCCACCATTGGTACAGCCACAATAATACCCGTAACGCCACCCAAATTACCACCAATAATCATCGAAATGATAATAACCAATGGGTTCAAGCCGACCGCTCGTCTTAGAACCAAAGGAGCAATTAAATAATTTTCAAATTGATGAGCGACAATAAAGAGAACAATAACCAGTAACGCTAAAATTGGCGACTGCAAAAAAGCCAAAGCAACTGCCGGAAACGATCCTAGGATTGGCCCGATATAAGGAACAATCTCTAGCAGACCAGCCACAAGGGCTAGAGTTAGAGCATATTTCACGCCCAGCAAAGATAGACCGATAAAAGCAATAATACCCATAATTACCATTAAAATCAGTTGCCCTCTCAACCAACTGCCTAATTTTAATTGCACCCTTTCCGTCAAATCAATAACATACGACTGCGAGTTTTCTGGTGTTATCGAAGAAACAAATTCCTTTATTCCTTTATCTTGAATCACCAGATAAACCGAAATAACTAAAATCATACCTGCCGAGAAAAGGCCACCAAAAACATTAACTACCGCTCCGAAAACATTAGACCCAGCCCAAGAAATCTGATTATTAATTTGATCTAGTACATTTTGCAAGCTACCCGGACCAATCTTTTGCTGAAAGGCTTCAAAGCTCGTTCCTAGTTTATTCAAATATTCCGGTAGATTAGAAGCTAGGGCGCCAAGTTGGCGAGATAGTGTTGGCACAACCGCATAGAGGAATAAAGCAAAGAGGCTGAATACCAAAAGATAAATAATTGCTGTTCCCAGCGGCCGCCGGATTTTATGCCTAGCCATCCAATCTACCGGCTCATCAATTGCTGCCGCAATAATCAAAGCAATAAAAATATTCAACAAAATATCACGGATCAAATACAAAAAAACAAACCCTAAAATTATTAGGAGAAAACGGAAAATTGTGGAAGTTGAGATGTCTATTTTTTGAGTCATGTAATTTTAGCCCGTTTTAAATTAATTTTTCCGCGCATACGAAAAATTTTGTCTATACCAATAAAAGATCAAGGCGAGAAATTGTTTCTCCGAAACGCTCAGTTTTGCGAGCGGGCTCGGTTTCGTTCGCCGCGGCGAACGAAGAGAGAGCAAAACTGGCGAATAAAATTTCCACGCTGGGGAAATTTTATGATTTCGGGGAATAATTACGAGCCTTTATTTATCGTCGCGCGGCGGTTTTTTCTGCCGCTTTTTTGCCGCCAAAAAAGCGGCAAACGATATCTATATTTTCAACAACTTATCAAACCGTTCTTTTTTCTCAAACGGCCCGATCAACGCCAAATTTAATTTGGCTGGTTGAAAAATATCCCGGGCAACACGCTGAAGATCAGCCGCGCTGACTGCCTTTATCTTATCAAACACCTGTTTTAAGTTCAATATTTTCCCTTGCAAAATTTCTTGCGTGCCCAGCCACGAAGCTAGCTCATCCGCTGTTTCCAGCCCCAACAGAGTATTTCCTATCAAATAATCTTTAGCCTTTTGAATTTCCGCCGGATTAACTTTTTGATCGCGAATCTTTCGATATTCAACTAAAATTGCCTCAATCGCCTCTTCGACCTTATCATTAGTCACACCCGCTTGCGTTACTAGGTATCCCGAATCAGTATATTTTTCGGCCACGGTCCGAACATAATAAGCTAAGCCTTTTTTCTCGCGCACCGAAATAAAAAGCCGAGAGCTCATCATTCCGCCCAGCAGAGCCGACATCACCGATAAAGCGAAACGATCCGGATGTTGCAAATCATAGGCCCGCACCCCAAGACACAAATGAGTCTGGTCGGTTTTCTTAAAATGAATTAGACTCTGCGGCGAATCTTGCTTTTCAATCACCGCTAATTTTTTATTGCTTGCCCCTTTGTTTATCTTACCAAAATACTGTCCAATCTTTTTCTCAATCACTTTCATGTTCGGTAACTTGCCCGATAAGCAAATAATCGTGTTTTCGGTTCGGTATTGATTTTTTAAATAATCAACAAATTGCGCTCGATTAAGCTTAGCCACAATTTCTTTAGTACCAGCAATGTCCCAACCAGCTGGCTGATCACCATATAAAAGATGCTCCCACAAATTGCCCACGTAACGCATCGGCATATCGTAGTACATGTTTATCTCTTCAATGATCACACCTTTTTCTCGTTCAATTTCGGTTGCGTCAAATTTGGAATTTAAGAGAATATCCGAAACCCAATCCAGTGCGACGTCTATTTTGTCCGCCGCTACCTTGGCCCAGTAGCCAGTCATCTCCTGGCTCGTAAAAGCGTTGTATTGCCCCCCTACCCTATCGAGCGCTTCCGAAATTGCTAAAGTGTTGGGTCGTTTTTTTGTCCCCTTAAAAAACATGTGCTCCAAAAAATGTGAGAGACCATTAATTTCTTTCGTTTCATACTTAGAACCCGTACCCACTAAAACTAAAACTGCCGTGGATGGACTCTCTTTCATCGGCGCCAAAATTAATCGCAAGCCATTGGGTAAAACAATTTTCTTGTGCATAGTTTTAAATTTTCAATTCTCAATGATCAATTTTCAATGAATTTTCAATTTTAAATATCCAGTTGAATTTAAAAAACGAAAATTCAATAATTGATTATTGGTTGATAATTGTAAATTGTTAATCGATCATTTCTGCTCTCCTATCCTACCATGCCCTTTCCCGTTTTTACAATTCTAGACAAATAAAAAAGGCCGACACCACGTTTGGTGAAGGCCTAATAAGCTTAACGAGAAAAGATTACCTTCTCCTCTCTTTTTTTCCGCCAGAGAATCCAGAAAAGATCGAGCGGAGAGAGAAGAAGATGCAGGCGCCTATGGCGACAAGCATGCCCGAGTGGATTAGCCACCCTTCGTTGCCGGAAGCGAAGATCCAGGCGATGGCGATGACGCCCACCAGAATGAAGACATTCCGCGGACGGCTTAGCCATAACTGAACCGACGCGCTGACACCGTGATAAATTTCGGGCAACATGGCACCGATAAGTGTCGTCCCGGCGAGCACACCAAAGGCATACTCGTTGGTGCCGTGACCGATAAATCTGATCATCAGAAAGCCGATCAGACTCATTAGGCCGGCGACTGCCCAGGCTTGCCACCTGGTGTAAAATCGACGAGCGATAAAAGCTCCTATCAGCGGCAGGGCGAAAGCTGTACTCCAATGAATTGTAATCGTGTCCATGTGACCCTCCCGCCGGCTCAGGCTCAAGTCCTTAATGCCTCGGGTGCAGAAGATCTAGGATAACCCAGACCCCCTACACCCGAAGCACTAAGGCTTTATTTCTAGCAAAAAGAGCTAACCTCATTACATCTATATTATATCATAAACAAAATAGCCCGTCAATAGATGACAGACTATCCGGATGAACTGATTTTTTGGGCGAAGCTGGCTCGCCTAGACTCGACGCCTACGGCGAGGCTGGCCTCTTTGTAAAAAATCTCTCAGTGCTCTCTATCTCTAAGCGAGGAATTGCTTTTCTGAAACGCTCAGTTTTGCCTGCCCGCCGATAACCAAAGTGATTACTGAGAATACATCTATCTCATGCTTAAGATTGCGTTCATTATACTCCGGCTAATCATTATCGGCTTTGGCAGGCAGGTGAGCGGGCCCTGTTAGAAATTATTAAAGATTTTAATTTGTTATCTAAGAGTCTGCTATAATTTCTAATAGGGCGGGCACGGTGTCCCGACTTTATGGAGGGACGAGCGAGTAAAACTGGCGAATAAAATTCCCACGCTCGCCTCGATTCGAGTCGAAGCGGGCTGGGGGAATTTTATGCTTTCAGAAAGTAAATCCGAGCGATTATTTCTCCCACTTATACGCCACCTTAGCGTTAACCTTGAATTCCGTAATCTTACCGTCTTTCACTTCCGCGGTTTGATTCACCACGTGCACGCCGGTCACGTTTTTTCCACCCGCAATTTCGTGATTCACAATATTTTGTAAGGCGTCTTCAAAGTTTTTTTCTGAAGTGCCAATGAGCTCTCGTATTTTGACTATCGCCATATATTTTATTTTTAATTAATTACTTTTTAAATCTTTTAATTCTGATCAGTCCGCCGCACGGGACAATCTCGATTCCCTTCTGCTCTAGTTCGTCCAAAAATAAATTCATGCCCAGCGAATCGGAAGCGATGTGCGAAGCAATCACAACATTAATATGCGCTTCCTTGGCATTTTTGCGATGGCCCTCAGACATATGCATAGAGACGATCGTACCAATGCCAGCATTCGCCATCTCTCGATATATGTCCTTTGAACCACTCGTCCCACCGGTAATCTCGGCCAAAACAATTTTACCAGTATGATTTTCTTCCGAACCAGAGAATAGCTTCACCGGGGCACCACGTTTAGCCGATTCTTTATATTCCTCAATACTCGCGACTAGATCAACTAATTCGCTAACATATTCCGGCTTCTTTTTATCAATAACCTTTTTTAAAAAATCGGCTACTAGGTTATCCGCCGCGGTATGAACATTCATTAAATTAATTCCCATGAGTCTAGCCGCGTCAATCACGTCATAATGATTAGCCGAGTGAACGCCGCGGGCAACCTCAGAGATTCTGACTTCCAATAATGACTCGGCGATATTGATTGGCACGCCAAAGAGAGCTAGAACATCGGCCTGCATATACATCACGTCATCTAGCATTGCTAGTCCCTTACCAATTGGATGATGATTTATAATCGTATCAATTCCTAAAGTTTTAGCGATCATGATTTCACCCGGCGTAATATCAATTCCGGCTAGCGCTCTTTTTACCGGCTTGCCATTATCGACCCAAATGCCAGAATCCATGTAGGGATTGGCTAGTTTATCTTTATCAAAATCCGCCTGCTTCTTTGGCGACAGAGCCTCAAACTTTTTTTGTTGTCTGGCTAAATGTTTTTTAACGGCTCCCTCCCCTCTTAAGTCCGCTCGCATTCCCATTTTTATTGCCAGGTCAAAGATTTGCTGTTGAATCATAATTTTAATTCTTTTTAAAAAATCCTCTAAATTCGTTATTTTTATGTCTCCAGCATATCACCGGCCCCTTTCCTTGACAAGCCGAATTTCATTGCTATAATAGTCATACGTTATTTAAAAAAACGGTTCGCAGGGTGGCCGGGCACCCAAATGGAAAAAGGAGCTTCGAGAAGGGAGATCCTTCACCGAGCAGGAGTCGCTAGGGCCAGGCAGTCCCTGACTAATTTGGCCCTGCGGATATAGCGGAAGTTCAGTATCGCCGCCGCTTATCCTAAGAGATCTCCAGACCGCGCGAACCGTTTTTGCCTGCCGGGGCGAGGAAGCCAGAAACTCTCCAGTTATCTGTGCAAACCCTCGCTTCGGCGGGCAGCCATTAGTTCTTTATCTATAAATAAATAAAAAAGCCGGCGGCGCCCATCCCCCTTTCAACCCTATCTGCCCTGGGGCCATAAAGAACGGGCGTCGTCCGGCGCTAATTTAAAACCACCAACCGGTGGTTTTTTCATATCCAATAAATTTTACCTGGCCCAAACCGCGCTTTCCAGATGTTCAATTTTTACTAAACTACCAGCTTCGTCGAGAATTACTAAAATTACATCAATCCGCCAAAGAGCTGAAGGCGGAATTTTTTTATCTCTCATATAAATCTTAGCCGTTCGGATTAAGCGTTGCTGTTTATGATAATGAACATTCTGCGCTGCCAGCGCCGCCACGAGATCCGAACCATTGCCCTTGATAGTTTTAACTTCCACGAAAACCAAAACGGCCGTCTTAGCTAAAAGCCTCCCCTCGATCTTAGCGGCGACTATGTCAATCTCGCCATACTTGGGGCATAAATAATTTCGATCGACAATTTTATAGCCTTTATCTTTTAAATAATTAACCGCTACCTCTTCTCCCTTGTCGCCAAATTGTCGTTTTTGTGAAGGCATAATAAAACAAACTCTAAATTATAATATCTAAATCCTAAACAAACCCAAAGGTTCAAAAATCAAAATTCAAAAATAGTTTTGAGCCTTCTGTTTTTTTGTATTTTGATATTGTTTAGAACTTAGAATTTAGTACTTAGAATTTTTGCAGTCCCTCCATTAATCCTAAATAAAACTTCAAGTTATGAATCGTAGCTAGGCGCAGCGAGAGTGGTTCCCCCACTTTAAATAAGTGATGCAAATAAGCGCGGGTATAATTCTGACAAGTATAGCAAAAACATTTTTTATCGACCGGTGAAAAATCTTTAGCAAACTTGGCGTTAAGAATTTGCAGGGTTTGATAAGAGCCAGACGCCTTAGATCTTTTTACATATAATCTTCCGTGTCTGGCCTCCCGCGTGGGAATGACACAATCGAACATATCAATACCAGCATTAACTGCTGCCGCAATTTCTTCCGGCTTACCAAGACCCATTAAATAACGAGGCTTGTCCTCTGGCAGGAGTGGCATGACCGCCGTCAAAACCGTCGCTAAATATTTTCTCGGCTCCCCTACCGCTACGCCACCGATGGCATAACCATCGAATCCAATATTTAATAATTCTTGCGCGCTACGCTCACGCAAATCTTTATAGATGCTACCCTGGACAATGGCAAATAACAATGGACGGTTTATCTTTTTTTGAATTTGGGATTTTGAATTTGGGATTTGCTTGGAAATTGGAATTTGCCCGCTTCGCTCTCGCGTAAGCGAGGCGAGGGATTTTGAAATTCCTTTCCGCTCAAAATAAATCTTACAACGTTTAGCCCATTCGGTAGTTCTCCTAACTGCCGCCTCTGCCTGTTCATGAGTGCAAGGAAAGGGCGGACACTCGTCCAGTAACATAATAATATCACTGCCCAGCGCCAGCTGAATTTCGATGGATTTTTCCGGCGTTAAAAAATACTTATTGCCATTAAGCGGATCGCTAAATTCGACACCTTTATCAGAGATTTTAACAAAACCGCTTGACTGAAGAGAGACTGGCGATTCATCAAAACGCTCAGGTTGATGAGCATCAGAAAAAGTTAACTTGGCGCGCGGCAAGTCGTCGAGCGCAGGGCGGCGTCCTCGTACCAACGAGGACAGGGATGGCGTGGTTGCCTGGAGCGAGGCGACTTGCCGCGCGCCGATCTTTTCTCCCAGCGAAAAAACCTGATACCCACCCGAATCCGTTAAAATCGGCCCGGGCCAATTCATAAATTTGTGCAGATCTCCCGCCCGTTTTATGATCTCTGTTCCCGGTCGCAACCATAGGTGATACGTATTTCCCAAAATTATTTGCGCGCCCAAACTTTTTAAATCTTCCGGCGCCAAGCTCTTCACCGCTCCCTTGGTCGCAATCGGCATAAAAAAGGGCGTTTTAACGACTCCCCTCCTGGTGTAAAGCTCGCCCACCCGGCGGCTGGTCTTTTTCTCTTTTTTTAAAATTTTAATCATTGTTTTATTTTGCTAATTTTTTCTTCGATAATCAGTCCGCCCAAAAATGCTTGGAGATGATGCTGGCCAAAACGATTTATTTTAAATTCCGCCAAACATCATCACACCAGACTTCAACCGTTTGGCCGTCAACGTCCCTGGACACCAAGTTAGTCCGCCAAATATTTTCACTCGATTCCTTTTTTGTCCAAAACCGTCGCTAAGCTAAAAAACTGACTTCCGCTTTAGCTTTTTTAGCTAACTGGCGGACTTTTAAATTGCATAATTTAAAAACTCCACCCGTTAACTAATATTTAAATACTAGCAACAAAGGCGGAGTTTTTCAATTTATAATATTTTGTTAATTTCGCACTCGGCCGTTTTCGTAACCGACCGCCGAGTCATTCGGCATGTCCGATTTTAATTCTACCACCGAAACTGAAATATTCTTTTCCGTAAAACTATCCTTGCCGATAGCTAAGGCTTCCTTAACAATAGTTACCACCTCACCAACTTGGCTTAATGACGGCATGAAACCAACTTGAAAAGCTACCTGTTTAACCGGCAAAGAGAGTCCCAGCCCCGTTGCCGCCGCTAAGCGACTAATCCTCCAGGTTACCTTGCCAGTTGCTTCGTTATAACTTATATTCTCGTTCTTTGGATAAATATTTTCTTTCCAGCGGATATAAGGAGGTAGCGAGGCCTCGACCACCACATCTGCTAAGTCATTTGAAACATTGATTAATTGCCAATAAATAGTATAGGTTGTTTCTTGGCCTACGCGAGGTGGCAGCGATCCGCTATTTGGCATTAAGCGATCATTATAATAACCCTTCATGCCCAAAATTAAACGCGAGCTAATTTTAGTAACCAATTGACTCTTTCCCGTTAAGCTTGTTCCAGTCAAAGCCAGCGGGACATTAGGCGAATCAATTTGGGCCGACGTCGTAATTGTAAAATTTTTATCCGCTGAAGCAGTAATCGGTAACTTATCTTTTGTTTTTAAATAAAAATTTAATTCACCCTCGGCGCCCGCTGCCAAGCTTTCCAGTCCCGGCAAAGAAGAAGAATTCCAAATAATTGTATTTTCGGAACTACTAAAAAATCCACCTGAAACGTTGAGACTGCTAAAGTCTACGGCTCGACTATCAATTTTTAAAGTCACGACTACCGGGCCGATGGCAACATCAGTGGTGTTGCGATATTTTAACTTATAACCAACAGCCTGGTCCAAACTAATCTGACCATCAATCGGATCAGCTATCACTTGTTCAATTGCCAGCGGCGACATAGAAACCTGAGGAGAATTTAAAGCTTGCGCGAAGGCCACAAATTCTTCCCCCTGCATCATTCCAATTTGTGCTTTAAAAACTTTATTTTCTCCTTCGTTGCCACTAATGGTTCCTTTTATAATGATCCTTCCCTCTTCCCCACTCCCAATCTCCGAAAGATCCCAAGTATTATTATCTTCGCTGGGCGAAGGTAGAGCGCTGTCAAAAACAAAACCAGCTGGGTATTCGATCTTTAATTTTGAACCGCTAAAAGTCGCATCCGAAGTATTCACGTATCTCAAAGAAAAGTTCAGAACTTGATCAGAAACTATTTTTTCTGGCAAAGTGAAGCTCAAAACTAAAGGGACCGAAATGATTGTACTCGAAAAATCTTTTTCATTTAAAAACGCCATGCTGGAATTAGAAGGCTTGTAATTCAGCTTAGCCGAAAATTCCTGCTGACTGTCTTTGTCCCCCATGACCCTAATTCTAAAGGTCTCCTGCAATTCTTGGCCGACAGCAATATTACCAACATTTTTAGATACAAAGCTAAGATCACCTTGTTTTGAAACTTCTTGGCCATCAGGCAAAATCGAACCGGCCGGCACAAAAAAATCTAATTCTGTATTTTGCAAAGTAACTCGAGTATTATTTTTTATTCTCACAACATAATTTACCTCTTCGCCGCTAACCACTCTTTCTGGTCCAAAAATATCCAAAGATACCCCGCTTTTATCAAAAGAGCCGGCCCAACGCAAATAGAGCAAAGCCCCAACAGCAATGATAATTATCCCAAAAATTACTGCGCCAAAAATTGCCCACCTTCGCTGAACAACCGTTAGGGCAAAGGGTTTTTCTGGCATTTCCTCTGTCCATTTTGGAGCTTCTTGAGCGGATGATTGCTGCAATGAAGCGCGACCCAAATCAAACTCCACCGGTGGTTTTGGCCGATCATCAGGCACGCCATCTTTTTTATAAAGTTGTTTTCTTAGATCGTCCAGGTCCATTGATTAATATTATAACCTAATTTTATCTAATTGCTAGTCACAACCTCATGGCATCTAGCTCAAAATTTAAAGTGTAAATATCAAAATGAAAAATGACAATGTAAAATTTAAAATTTATAAATCCATTCCGCCGAAGGCGGAATACCAAAACTTTACACTTTGATTTTTTAATTTTTAACCGTTTATCATTTTACCCAGTGCTTCTCTTTGATCAACCTATCCTCCTCTTCCTTTTCCTCTTCGATTCGTTCTTTGGCCATTTGTCTAAGCTCTGTTAAATCAACTTCGTCTAGTTGTTTGGCCCGCTTAGCCAATAACTCTTTTTTGTTTTTAGCCGGTTCTTCAATCACTTCGGCCAGCAACACATCTAAAATCGCACCAATTCTTGGCCCAGGTTTAATTTTTAAAGTCTCCATCAAATCATTTCCATTTATCTTTAACATCTTAACCGAGATAGCGTCATGCTGAACCTTGTCTACCATATATTGAAAGTGCCGCAAGCGATACGGCTGAGCCTTGGGGACGCCAGAGCCCAGTCGATCGGCTACGCGCAAAGCTAAAAGATCTTTCATATTTTCTGGCCCCACCCGAACTAGCAAACGACGAATGCCAGCTTCCGAGACAGTCCCAATATCATAAACAAACATGTGGTGACGAATTAAATTGGCCACGCGCTCAATCGTTTCATTATCAAAACGCAAGCGTTCTAAAATCCGCGCAGCCGCCCGAGCCCCCATAGCGTCATGGTTATAAAAAGTCGCGTCCGGCCCCTCTCCCCTTTTGGCCTCTGGTTTGGCCACGTCATGCAGCAGGGCCGCCAAGCGAACTACTAGATCAGATTTTTTTCTTGCCCCGTTAAATTCCGTTCCGGACAATTTAACGAGGTGAACCGCAAACTTTAACGAAAAAATTCCGTGCTCAAAAATTGAATAGATATGATGTTTATTTTGCGCCACGCCAAAACCTTTTTCAAATTCCGGGATAATATATTGCAGTAATTCTAAATCATGTAAAAGTAAAATTCCTTCATGGGGAGATTCGCTCATCATCATTTTCTCAAACTCATCACGGACTCTTTCTTTGGCAATCGCCTGAAGCCAAGCCGCATTATTTTTAATTGCTTCTTTAGTTTTTTGTTCAATGGTGAAACTAAGTTTCACGTCTTTCTGTGGAACTTGTTCCACAGAGCTCAGCTCCACACCGCGCTGAGCGCGGTCAGAAGTTGAACTTAGTTCGACAGAAGTCGAGCTAAGCTCGACGGCAAATCTAACAGCCCTCAACATCCGCAACGCATCTTCGTCAAACCGCTTATTTGGTTCGCCAACAGCTCGGATCAATTTATTTTCTAGGTCTTCCTGACCGTTAAAAGGGTCTATAATACAAGTCTCTTCGGGCCTAGGCCCATCTTCAGATATTCCCAATGCCATAGCATTAATAGTAAAATCCCGCCGCGCCAAATCCTCGGTCAGGTTCCGCGTGAAACTAACCTCGTCAGGGTGACGCTTATCCGAGTAGGGAGCATCAATGCGATAAGTTGTAACTTCTATAATTTTTAAGTTTTCTTTTTCGGAACCAGTCTTAACACTAACCGTGCCGAATTTATTTTCGTAAAAATTATCGGGAAATATTTCTTGAATCTGTTCTGGCAAAGCGTTAGTGCAAATATCCCAATCCCTTGGTTCGCGGCCAAGTAAAAGATCCCGGACGCAGCCGCCAACGACATACGCCTCAAACTTTGCTTCCTGCAATTTAGTTAAAATATTTTTTACTTCCGAGGGAAGGTAAAACATATTAAATGAGTATGGCGTTAACCATATTGGTTTCCGCCTATTGTGCGCCCGGCAAGACTCGAACTTGCAACCCCTTGGTTCGAAGCCAAGTACTCTATCCAATTGAGCTACGGGCGCCTATTTACTATTAATTTATGATTAGATGATATCCTATTTTTTCAGCTTTGCAAACAGCTTGACTTTTTTAAAATTGTCAACGAAGTTAAAATTAGTTAAAATTTAATTATCTTTAATTATTTTTATCTATGCTTATCGCTATCGTTTCCGACACCCACGGCAACAGCGCGACTTTCCAAAAGTTTGCCAGCTGGGCTAAAGAAAATAAAATTCAAGAAATCATTCACTGCGGCGATATTGGCTTTGCTTACTTTGCCAAAGAAATGGCCGATCTCCTGCCCGATATTCACTTTAATTTAGTTGCTGGCAATATGGATAACGATACCGAATCTATCAAAAAAATACTCGCCCCGGGTCAATCGCCAAACACCAGTTTTTTTGGCAAAACCGGCGAAGTAGAAATTGACCACGAAAAAATCGCTTTCACCCATAAACCAGACGATGCTCGCCAATTAGCTCTAACCGGCCGATTTAATCTCGTTTTTTTTGGCCACACCCATCAACCCTTCGAAGAGAAAGTTGGCCCTTGTCGACTGATAAACCCGGGTAATCTCGCCGGCGACATATGTCAATCAACCTTCGCGGTCTATGACACAAAAGCCGGCCGTCTAGAACTCAAAATTACCGCTAGCCTCTGAACGATTTTTCTTGATTTTTACAAAAAAAGTGTTAGAATAGATTCGTTATGGTGGCCATCGTTCAACGGCTAGGACAGCGGGTTGTGGTCCCGCTAATGAGAGTTCGATTCTCTCTGGCCACCCATCTTTCTTATAACTGCAAGCAAGCCAACTGCTTGGCTTGCGTCAAAAATCGAACGCCGGAATTAAATTTTCAGCTGAAAATTTAATGAGGCGGTGGCCAGGCCGAGCCTCGCGACGGCGAGGCGAGAGGTGAAGCCGACTTGTCCGCCTTTGGCGGATTCTCTCTGGCCACCCCATAAAAAACGCTTAATCTTTAAGGCGTTTTTTGTTTTTGTAATTTAAATAGAATATAATGGCCTTATGGACGAGCAAACAAAAAGAAAATATCGGTTAATTTTTTACGCAATCTTAGGCGTCTTTTTGGTCATTAACTTGGCGACTCTGTCTGACTACGGCATGACTTGGGACGAAGCGGCCCAGCAGCATATCGGCAAAGTAACGATTGATTTTCTAAAAGGCAAAACCACTGATTTTAACTTCCAGCGAGATGACCTAAAATATTACGGCCCATTTTTTGAAGTAATAAATTACTATTTCAGCTCCTCTCTACTGGAATCGTTTAGCATTAGCTACGTTAGCGCTTTTCATATTTTAATTGTCTTAATGGCCGCTCTCGGATTGTTATTTTTATTCTGGCTGGTCAGCGTCGCGCTGGGAGAACAAATTGCCTTGCTCTCTTGTACTTTTTTAATGCTCCTACCCCGTTTTATCGCCCACGCTCAATTCAATTCTAAAGACATTCCCTTGGCAACTTTTTTTATTATCGTTTTGTTTTTTCTTTATTCTGGATTTACTAAACGAAAGATTAAACATGTTATTCTCGCTGGCATCTTTTTGGGACTAGGCATTGCCACGCGCCTGGACCTTATTTTGGTCTTACCCGTCTTTTTTATCGCCTATGCTCTACATTTAATTTTTGAGAAGAAAATTTTTGCCGGCCCAAAGGTTTTTAGTTCTATCAAACCTGATTTTATTCTGCTAGCCACTATGTCTTTTTTTGGCTTATTAGCGTCTTTTGTCGCCTGGCCAGCTCTTTGGAAAAGCCCAAGATTGTTGATCGAATCTTTTCTCTTTTTTCTGCACCATGGCTGGCAAGGACAAGTTTTTTATTTTGACCAGTTCTACACCGCCGCTTCCCTGCCGTGGCACTATGCCCCGTTTTTTATTCTAGCTACTTTGCCATTAGCTATTTTTATTTTATTCGGTTGCGGTCTTTATAAAATTATCCGCGAACTAAAACAAAAAAAGAATATTTTTATTTATAGTCTACTGCTCATCTGGATCGCGGTGAGAATAATTATCGCGCTTGTGCCAGGAGCGGTTAGATATGATGGCGTGCGGCACTTTTTAATGATCATACCGGCCATGACAATTATTGCCGCCATCGGCCTAGCCTGGCTGCTAATTGCAGTCAAAGAAAAACTTCCTCGTTATTCTAAAAAGATTACGATTACGATAGTGTCAATTATTTTTCTATCGCTCACCATTGAACTTATAAGAATTTATCCCTTTGGCGATTCGTATTTTAATGAGATAACTCGTCTAGCCATCCCCAGCCACATTGAAGATCATCTAGAAATTGAATATTGGGGAGCGACTTACAAGCAAGGCGTGGATTGGCTAAACAATAATGCTAGTCCTAACTCCGCTTTCTGTGTTACGGCTGCCGAACACTTATTGCAATTCTATCCTATTCGCCCAGACCTGTCCTTTAGTTGCAACCCAGCCCAAGCTGATTACTTAATGTTTTTTACCCGCAAAACCAGTATGCCAGAAGATATGAATAAAGTCTTTAATTACTCGCCGAATGAGCCGGCCTTTAAGATATCCCGCCTTAACTCTGATTTACTCTACATTTACAAGCTGAATAAGCCTTAACCGGCGCACAACTTCTTTTATTTTTGCGTGAAATATGATAGATTAAATTGCCTAGCCCCCATAGTTCAATGGATAGAACAGTTCCGTCCTAAGGAATAGATCTCTGTTCGACTCAGAGTGGGGGCACCCTTCGACCACGCTCAGGGTAAACTACATTAAAAGTTCCATTTTTTATGGAATTTTTTTGTTTATAAAAAAATTGACAATAAGTACTTTTAGCGATAAATTATCTCTATAGTTCTTCCCATCTAAATAATTTTTGAAAGCGAGGTGATGAAACGTTTTTATCGGAAATTTATCGGCAATGAGTCAACCCGTCAATTAACCCCTAGCGACCATAAACCCCAAGGAGGCATTTTATGGAAACAAGTACCACTGTAAGCAGAACCGTGGCTCCCGAAACCTTGAAAGCGGTTGTGCACCGGATTTATCCTGGTGGACCCCACGGCGATTATGCCCTGGCCCTGCCTAAAGATCCCGGCCCGATTACCAAGTTGACTTTCTCACTGGAGAATAGCACTTGGAAAGAACCCAAACCGCCCCAACAAGGAGAGATTGTGCGTCTTGCCGGCTTAGTAGAGAAACGTGCTGGCTGGCAAGCCAGAGAAGCTCGCTTTTGGTCAACCGATGACGAAAGCGAAAGAATACAGAATCTCTCATTGAAGGACCAATTAGCTTATTATGCCGAAAAAAGTAAAACCTATTCTGGAAAATCGAAGGTGATCATTGAATTTAATGAATCCCATCAAGACGAATTTGCCCAAATAAACCTGGCCCTGCGAGCGATGGATGAGGAAGAGAAGCTGGTTAAGTTTTGCCAGATTATTTCTTATCTCAACGACGATTCTGCCAACAGCTTCCTGGGACCAAGGCAAAATATTGGCCTGACTGTTTCGTCTGATGGTCGGCAAATTAAGGCCTGGTTTGGCTTCCCTGACTTAATGATAAAAAATCATGCCGAAGGAGAAGATTACCTGTTTGGAATTTCCGGCCTCAAAGAAGCAGCCGAGAAATACCTGGCCACGATCTTAGAAGATTCAAACCTAAGGGAAGTCAAGCTCCCCAATGGCATGACTCTCTACCTGAATTGGCAATAAACAACAGAGAAGCCATGATACCTAGTGGCATGGCCATTATTTGAAATTATCAACAGAATAAAATTATTTAGCAAATACGATAACAACCCCCTTAAGAACCTTTAAGGGGGTTTATTTTATCTAAAACTTTCACGTGAAACCACGTAAAAAATTATTGAGCAGAGTCCCTACTCATAAATCTGGTATAAAAATAAGGATTGATTTAACTAGAAAGAGAGTATCCAATAATTTCTAACGGGGCGAAACATTGCTTTTTAAAAAAATTATGTGCCACGTGAAACTTCATATGAAATTACGCAATAAAGAATTTGACCAAATGGAAAAAATTTTATAGAATACAGAAGTTAATATATTTTTACTGGGCCCGTGGTATACCGGTAACACGCTTCCATGGCATGGAAGATTAGCGGGTTCGATTCCCGCCGGGTCCACTATTAGCAAAAATACCACTAAAAATATAGATTATATTAATCAACCAAAAAGCGAGTCAACTGCTTGGCTCGCGTAAGGAATCCGCCAAAGGCGGACAAGTCGGCCTTTGGCGGATTACCGCCGGGTCCAATACATTATTAAAAATCCGTTTGATAGCGGATTTTTAATTTGATAAAAGTTTATTTTTTTGTTAAAATACATTCATAATAGTTTCACGTGAGACAAACTATATCAAAGGAAGAGTGGCTGAGTGGCCGAAGGCGCCGCACTCGAAATGCGGTAAGGAAGCAATTCCTTCGTGGGTTCGACTCCCACCTCTTCCGCAGTAAAAGAGCAAGCCAACTGTTTGGCTTGTGATGGGAGGCGAACGGCGGAGCGTTGCCGAGCTAGCAAGCGAGGCCGCGAGCCGGCGGCTAGCCCGAGCCGAGCGACGGCGAGGCGAGAGGCAGAGCCGACTCCCACCTCTTCCGC